>Ga0210394_10000541_pt1 | contig 77779 bp, 91 predicted proteins | sample IncBWC12MmetaG_FD_160121 | JGI IMG/M metagenome (GOLD analysis project Ga0210394, IMG submission 160121) | Forest soil microbial communities from Barre Woods Harvard Forest LTER site, Petersham, Massachusetts, United States - Inc-BW-C-12-M | ecosystem: Environmental > Terrestrial > Soil >... | reverse complement strand
CACCAGCAAGGACATCCCAAAGCAAACACAGAAAGTTCACCCCAAGAAACAGCTTAGTTGGTTCAAGCAGGCTTGGGAGTATCTGCAGCGGCTCCTGCGTACGCCGCTGCTGCCACCGATTCCGGTGGCTCAGTTACAGAGAGGAGGAAAAAAGTGAGTGTGGGTCAGGACTTGAAGCCTAGCTATTTCCCGAATCACAGAGTTGCTAACGCTCGCAGGTTCTGGTCAGAGGCCACCTGTAGAGTGCCCGGAGAGTCGGGAAGTATCCGGGTTTCAGCGAAATCTACAATGATACAGTGCCATAGCCGCTGCCTGCACGACATTAAACGATTCTTTCTTGCCAAACATCGGAATTTCGACGGCCACATCAACAGCTTCTAACACTTCCGGTTCGATACCCTCAACCTCGCGGCCGACAATGAGCACTAGTTTATCTGCTGGTACAAAATCTGGTAAGGCAATTGAGGTGGTGGTTTGTTCAACGGCAACAATGGTAAAACCATTGGCCCGTAGCCGGTCTAAAACCTCAAAGATGTCGTCTTGATGTTCCCAGCCTACCAATGACTCAGCATCTAGCGCGGTTTTGTGGATCTGGCTATCAAGTTTTTTGGCGATGTGCGGCAGACGGTTGTCGCCATCTGCTCGGAGCGGATAAGGCGAGTAACCCGTAAGAAAGAGCTTAGTAACACCCAAACCCTCAGCAGTTCTTAATAGCGAACCAACATTATGGGTGCTTCGTAAGTTGTGTAGAATCAAAACGATCTGTCGCATTAGGGGCTACTATAGCGGCAAACGTAGGGCTCTGTATACTGTTTACATTTTCCAACACGGTAAACCATAAGAATTATAGCCGTGGCCGCCGCGAAGCTGTATACTAGACGCATGTCACAAGATGCTCGTGCCGACGAAGAAGTCTCCACCCAACGCCGTGCCCGAATTTTGGGTTTAGATTTCGTTGATACCTCGCAGATCGCCAATAAACAGCTGTACAAGGATATCCTCAAAATCCATGAATTGCGCGAACTACGGGTCATACCACTGCGTGTCGATCAAAGCAATATTTTGTTTGGCGTAACAACCACCACGTCACAAATAACCATGAATCAACTGCGGCAACGGTTCAACGATCAGCGTGTCGCCTACGCCATTATTTCGGAAGCTGGTTTTCGCGATTATATGCACTTGTACGATCCACCAAAAGCGGTCATCTACAATGACATCACGCTTAATGCCGCTGGCAGCGATCAGTTGGTTGCCCAGGTTTCACAGACACTAGATCAAGTTCGGCCAGATGATATGTTGGCCTTTTTGGTAGAGCAAGCCCATAATTTGGGTGCGTCCGATATCCACGCCGAATGCCAGAAAGATCATGTTCGCATCCGGCTTCGCATTGATGGTGTATTGCACCCAATTGCCCAATTACGACCAGAGAAGTATCGGCTGCTGATAGCTTCGATTGCCAGCGCCAGCAATATTTCAACCTCAGCCAATGAAGCCCAGCAAGGTCACATTTCACAAGCAGTGACGATGGCTAACGGTAATCACGTTGATGTGAATGTCCGTCTAGAAACAGTTCCAACGGTGAACGGCATGGATTTTGTCATGAGGTTGTTCAATATGGACGCCAACATGTACACGCTTGATCGCTTGGGTTTGACCAAGCCCGAACGAGCCGTCGTTGACGATATCATCGCCAAGCCAAGTGGTTTGGTACTGGTTGTTGGCCCGACCGGTTCTGGTAAAACAACTACTTTATATTCGATGCTGAACTCGCTTAACAGCGACGAGCGAAAAATCATCACTGTCGAAGATCCAGTGGAATATCAATTTCCGGGTATTGTGCAGATTTCGGTTACCGGTCAGACAGCTCAAGATACTGGCTTTGCCGAGAAGCTGCGTGCCGTGTTACGGCTTGACCCAGACATTGTGATGGTTGGTGAGATTCGTGATAACGATACAGCCAAGACGGCTTTGCAGGCATCGCTGACAGGCCATTTGGTACTCAGTACGTTCCATGCTAGTTCTGCCGCTGCCGCCTTGACTCGCTTGATGGACATCATCGGTCAGAACCCTTTATTTGTGTCGGCAATTCGTTTGGTCATGGCCCAGCGGCTTGTTCGTCGACTCGATGACGATCTAAAGCAGCCATACCAGGCAAGCGAAGTTGAGTTGGCAAAAATCCGTGAAGTTATCGATACGCTGCCCGAAGGCATTGAGCGGCCGAACCTCGATGGCCTACAGCTCTTTAAAGCAGGTAGCTCTGCCGAAAATCCCTATGGATTCAAAGGGCAAATCGCGATTCGCGAGCAATTCCGTATGACAGGCGAGATTCGTCGTCTCCTCGAACAGACGCACGCTATTCTATCGGCCCAAGAAATAGAAGAGGCTGCTATCAAAAGCGGCATGACTACTATGTTGCAGGATTCTGTGCTGAAGGTGATTGCTGGTAAGACGACATTAGAAGAAATCTACCGTGTCGTGGGCTAAGACACGCACAGAACAGCACATTTCGGCCCAAGAACCTGTGCTCCGATGCTCACGCACCTTTTAGTACGCTCCACTTCGGTACTCATTTTTTGAATCAAACTGCACAATTCCTTGTGGGTCTTCCTAGTGTTTGGGTTGGACGTGGGCAAATAAAAGTGTTGCCCATCTGGGGAAAATAGTGTAGACTCTTACAGATATGGAAAGTGTTATTCAAAAGATAGAGAAGAAATTCTTGAAGTCAGCCGTTGTGAACGTTCGTTCCGGCGATACTGTAAAAGTACATCAGAAAATCCGTGAAGGTAGCAAAGAACGTGTGCAGATCTTCCAGGGTCTAGTTATTCGTACCGATCGTAAGGACTCACACACGAGCCGTATCACGGTTCGTCGCATTGCCAGTGGTGTTGGTGTTGAAAAGAGCTTTTTGCTTCATAGCCCGCTCGTGCTAAAGGTTGAAGTTACCAAGCGAAGCAAGGTTCGCCGTAATTACCTAAGCTACATGCGTAACTTAACGGGCAAGTCTGCTCGTCTGACGGGCGTAGATTTCGACCGTGACGCTGTAAACACGATTCATGATGAAGCGGCAGAAGCCGAAGAAGAACATCTCAAAGAAGAAGTTGCTGCTGCAGCGGAAGCTGATGCCGAAGCTAAAGCTGCCGAAGAAGCAAAGCTTGAAGCCAAAGCCGAAGCAGCACTCGCAAAACACGACGAAGCCTAGATCCTTCAGGCTGCTACCTGCTACAATTAGACCATGATTACTGTTGGTATTGACGAAGTTGGCCGAGGCTGTTGGGCTGGACCATTAGTCGCTGGTGCGGTCGTTTTAACTGAGCCAATTATCGGGCTGAAAGATTCTAAAAAGCTCACAAAGCTGCAGCGCGAAAGCCTATCTTTAGAAATTCATGTCCAAGCTCAGGCAATTGGCCTAGGATGGGTGACACCTCAAGAACTCGACGCGATTGGCCTGAGTGCAGCCGTTGGTTTGGCGATGCATCGGGCTTTGGAACAGATCACGCTGCGTTATGATGAGATTATCGTCGATGGCAACATCAATTATTTCCCTGAAGACAACCGTGCCCAGGCGGTTATTAAGGCCGATGATAGTGTTGCGGCTGTGAGTGCCGCTAGTATTGTTGCGAAAGTTGCGCGCGACGCCTACATGGCCGAAATTGCCAAAAAGTATCCAGAATACGCCTTCGATCAGCATGTTGGCTATGGTACCAGCTTGCACCAACAAATGCTCAAGCTGTATGGTGCGTGCGACATCCACCGTCGTTCGTTCCGGCCAATTCAGGCCCTGACACAAGGCATTATATAACTTCATTCGACACTGGCCGAAAGGCAGAAACTGTCGCGGCGGCCTATGCTGAACTTGTGGGTTGGGTTCTAACGGTCAGGATAGGGTCCGAGTAGACTAGATTTCTTTAAAGAAATCTTGAACAGATTCTAGGTCGCGCTCTAGCCAAACAACGCGGTTAGCAATTTCTTCTAGGCCTATCAAGATATTGCGCTTCAATGGAATTTCATCTTGTTTTGGCTCAAAGAATGTACGATATTGGTCGGCGGCTTTTTGGGTATTGCAGCTGCTGGCGGCATAGCGAGGCAGCATGTCGTATGACTTATCATTGCTGTAGGTTTCGATAATCCAATCCCAGTTTGCAACCATCCATTCCCAGGCTAGCTGGCCAACGTAACGGTTGCGTAACAGATATATGAGCCAACGATCGGCATCTTGCGGTTTGACTAATTTTGCATCTTTGATGCGCGTTAGAAGCGTGGTGGCTTCGGTTTTATCTCGTGTCACGGTTAGGGCGCCACAAATGTCGGCTTGCAGGTCACTATTGCTGGTTGTGGCGTGTAGCTCAACCAAGTATGCAAATGCGTCCAGCTTTTGCAGTTTGACGGGCACGCCAAACACAATGCTTCGTAGTTCCGCAGATAAGCTACTCTGATCTTTTTTGTACGATTCAAAGAGTTCAAGAGATTTTTCGATAATTGCTGGTTCATCGGCATACGCACCAAGCCCAATGATGCTGGCTCGAAGTTTTTGATCGGCGGCAGATTCGCCAGCTTGCTCGTTCCAGCCAAGCCTGGCATATTCTTTGGCGATAAGCTTGCGGATGAGTTGTTTAATTTTTGCCTCTAGACCTTCGTCGTAATCAATGAAGCGGCGGGTTTCGCTAATAATCAGGCCAATCATGTCCCATACCGGTTCTGATGTTTCTGCTTCGTATGATTCTAATAGTTTTAAGACATCGCCGTAGCTGCGGAGTCCGGCACGTGACAGCATGCTCGCATCGTTCAGGAGCATCAGCCGTTCACCGTTAGAAAGCTTGGATTGGCGCACTAGCTCACTCAGTGCTTCGCGTTGAGTTGGCTCGGTGTAATTCACAATGTAGTGACCGTACGCGCCACCGTTAATTCTTGCAATATCGTCCGTTTTGAGTGTGTACGAAGCGCTGCGTGTATCTAGTAACGGAGCAATTTCGGGAGCACTTGGCAGCAGTGATACTGGCCACAGCCGGTCCGCATCAACCTTGTCTGGATTGTCTGAAAAATGGGTCTGTGTGAGTGTTAGCTCATGTCCCTTTTGTGTAACGGTAATAACAGGAAAGCCCGCACGCTCTAACCAGGGATTCATGAACCCACCAATATCTTGGCCGCTAGCCTTCGTTAATGATTCCCAGAGGTCAGCGCCAGTTGTATTGCCGTATTTATGTTTGGCAAAATATGCACTCAAGCCTTTTCGGAATGCCGTCTCACCGATGTAGTGTTTCATCATATTTAGGAGTCGGCCACCTTTGGCGTAGACAATTGAGGGGTCAAATAGTGTGCTGATTTCATCAGGATGATGTACCGAACTCTTCACAGCCTGAACACCCGGTGTGGCGTCGCGTCGTAGGGCCGACAGCCCTTCTTGTGCCGTAAATCCATCCCAAACCTGCCAGTCGGGATACAGCGCGTCGATTGCCTGGTATTCCATCATGTTGGCAAAGCTTTCGTTAAGCCATAAATCATCCCACCATTTCATAGTTACCAGATTACCAAACCACTGGTGCGACGTTTCGTGAGCGATCACCAACGCCACATATTCCCGAACGCTCTGCGAGGTATCACCGGGGTGCACTAGTAGTACCCGTTCGCGGTAGGTAATTAATCCCCAATTCTCCATGGCACCAGATGAGAAGTCCGGTACAGCCACGTGGTCGGCCTTGGCAAGCGGGTAGGGGACACCAAAATAATCTTCAAAAAATTCAATCGATTGCTTCGCGGCTTCCAATGCAAAATCCAGCGAATCGAGCGGCTGGGCTACAGTATTCCAGGCCGAAACCTCGACGCCACTCTTGGTCTTGGTGGTTTTTTTCTGCAACTCACCAATCACAAATGCCAACAAGTAGCTGCTCATCCGCGGTGTTGTTTCGAAGGTTGTCACTAGCGATGAGCCTTCAGTTCTTTGGTTTTTGATGGGGGTGTTCGCCAGCACCGATTCCCCAACAGGAGATGTCAATGTTAGATCGTAGGTTGCTTTGGCTTCCGGCTCGTCAACACAAGGAAAAACTTCGCGGGCATGGTGGCTCTCGAACTGTGTCATGAGCAATGCGTGTTCGGCGTCATCCACCTTAAAGAAACAGGGGTAGAGTCCGGTCATACCACGAGTGATAGTGCCTTCGAATGCTAATGTTAGCGTGTATTCGCCCGGGTACAGCATTTGTTTGGCGTGCAAACGAACTTCGTCGAAGCTTTTCTGAGTATTAATTCGTTCTAGCTCAAAAACCTGGTCGCCCTTTTTGTCATGTCGGGTAACCGTGGCTGCCGTCACCTTCAAATCCTTCTGGTGCAACGTCATTCGTTCGCTTGGTCGCCCAACTTTCTTGCCCTTGATGGTGACCGTCCCCGTGAAACTCATGGTTTCACGGTTGGGCACTAGCGCTAACTCATAATGATTTGGTTGGAACTGTGTAAATAGCCGTGTAACTGATTTCCCCATATCAGACTATTGTAGCATGGGAATTTACTGTTACACGACATTGACAGCGCAAGTCTACTCCACTACAATGAAGGCTGTTAAGTCCGGCCAGCAGGTCGGCTTTTTTCGTAAAAAGAGACACGTTAAGAGACAAGAAACGTTTTTTCGCCCATTACAATTTAGATGAGAGAGTAATAAAACAAGAAAGGAAAACCATTATGGATATGGATTTCAAACAATTAGCAGTGGCTATTAAAGCAATTGCCGAAGAAAAAAACTTACCAGAAGACGCCGTACAAGAAGTCGTCGAGCAGGCACTGGCGGCGGCTTACCGTCGTGATTATGGTGACCGCGAACAAGAAATTCGCGTTAGCATGAACCTCAACACTGGTGAAGTTGACGCGTACGTCAGCAAAGAAGTTGTTGAGCGTGTGGGTGATGATGCTTATGAGATCAGCCTCACTGACGCCCAAGTTATGAAAAAGAATGCCAAAATTGGCGACATGATTGAACTGCACGAAAAGGTCGAAAACTTCGGTCGTGTAGCTGCTCAGACTGCCAAGCAAGTGATCTTACAGCGTTTGCGCGAAGCAGAGCGAGAAATCATCATGGCAGAATACGAAGACAAAATCGGCACGGTTATTAATGCCGTGGTTGCACGTGTGGAAGGCAATATCGTCCGTATCGATCTTGGCAAAGCCCAGGGCATCATGCCCCGCAGCGAACAAATCCAAGGCGAGCGTTACTACCCAGGCCAACGCTTAAAAGTCTTCCTGAAAGACGTAGAGCGTGGCTTCCGTGGTCCACAACTGGTTGTGTCTCGTGGTAACAAAGAGTTCATCGAATGGCTATTCCGCGGTGAAGTCCCAGAAATGGAAAGTGGCGCGGTAGAAATCAAAGCTATTGCCCGCGAAGCCGGTGTTCGCAGCAAAATAGCTGTTGCTAGCAACGTGCCTGGCGTTGACCCTGTGGGTACCTTTGTGGGTGGCCATGGTACTCGTGTGAATGCTGTTATGAGCGAAGTTGGTGAACAAGAAAAAATCGACATCATTGTGTATAGCGACGACATCATCGAATACATCACTAATGCATTGAGCCCAACGAAGGTCAGCAAAGTAATTTTGGACGAAAAGACCCAAAAAGCTCGTGTGATTGTGCCCGAAGACCAATTAAGCATTGCCATTGGTAAGGCTGGTCAGAACGTCCGTCTTGCAAGCAAGCTAGCCGGTTATGAGATCGACATCGAAGCCGACAAGCCTACCGAATCACTGGCCGAAGACACAACTCCAGAAGTCGTTGCCGAAGGTGTGATTGAAACGACCGAACTGCCAAAGGTTCCAAAGCTCAAAAAGAAAACTGATCTAGAAAACTCGCTGCTCGAAGCCATCGAACAGCACGGCGAATAGGGTTCTGAGAGGATATAACTAGCACTCTTGACGTGAGAGTGCTAGTTGGCGTATCATAGTTTGTAGCTGGGAAAAATCACAGCTTTCTTACAAGCAAAGGTGGTATAAACGATTATGATGCCAAGTTCACCCGATTTCCAAGAATTTTTAAACCATTTAACTAACAATGCGTTACAGAGTTTGAAGCACGCCGATGCGATCGCGCGCAGCTTTGGTAGCGCCTATGTTGGTACAGAGCACCTATTGTTAGGCCTGCTTGCCCAAGATGGCAGCATGGGCTTAAAAATGCTCGAAGGCGCTGGTGTAACGCTCGACCGTGCACGCTTGGCCTTGAACATGACACCAAAAACACTGGTTATTAATGTTGGGGCCAAAGGCCTGAGCGAAACAGCCAAGCTGACGCTAAAAATGGCTTACGATGTCGCCCAAGAATACGACCAAGAATTTTGCGGTACCGAACATATTTTGTACAGTATTTTGACCCAGAAAAATGCGCGGGCAACGATTTTGCTGCGTGATATGAACATTAATGTAGACAGTTTGATGAACGAAGTTGAGCAATTCCTAAATCGCCAACAATACGAAGAAAGCGAAACTGCCGACACTAATCGCCGCACCAAAAAGGCCGGTCGTAAAACAGCATTGGACATTTACGGCACAGACCTGACAGCCCAAGCTCGAAATGGTAAATTAGACCCTGTTGTCGGCCGCGAGAACCAAATTCGTCGCGTAGTAACTATTCTGAATCGCCGGACCAAGAACAACCCAGTCTTGATTGGCGAGCCAGGCGTTGGCAAAACCGCAATCGTCGAAGGCTTAGCCCAGCGCATTGTTAGCGAAGACGTCCCAGATAGTTTGCTGGATAAGCGTATCGTGCTGCTCGATTTAGCTGGCATGATTGCCGGTACCAAATATCGTGGTGAGTTCGAGGAACGTCTGAAAAAGGTGATGTCTGAACTCGAAAAAGACAGTAAAACGATTATTTTCATTGATGAGTTGCACTTGATCGTTGGTGCTGGTGCTGCCGAAGGTGCCATGGATGCCGGTAATATTTTGAAGCCAGCATTAGCTCGCGGCAAAATTCAGCTGATTGGTGCAACCACCACTGCCGAATACACCAAGCACATCGAAAAAGATGCTGCGTTGGAGCGTCGTTTCCAGCCGGTACAAGTACCAGAAACCAACCCTGCCGAAACATTGGCGATTCTAAAAGGCCTGCGTAAGCACTACGAAGCCTTTCATGGTGTCACCTTGAGCGACGAAGTGTTGGAAGATGCGGTGACGCTGGCAAAGCGCTACATTAGTGATCGCTACATGCCTGATAAAGCGATTGATTTGATCGATGAAACATCAGCGCACCTGCGCATAGATAAGGGCAAAACTCCGCCCGAAGTCCGTAAGTTACAGAAAGAACTCAAGCTGGTAAACACCCGTATCGAAGAAGCGGTCGACGCCGAAGATTACGAAAAAGCCGCGCAACACAAAACACGCGCCTCACAAATAGGCGAAGAACTCACCAAGCTGCACGCCAATAATAAACAAGCTAAGCGTCTGGTAGTAACCAGTGAAGATTTGGCGGAAGTTGTGGCTCGTATGACTGGCGTACCAGTTCGTAAGGTTATTCGCAGTGAAGCCAAATATCTGCTAACACTGGAAAAGACACTGACGAAATATGTCATTGGTCAGCAAGAAGCTGTCACGGCGGTTGCCAAGGCAGTGCGCCGTAATCGTTCCGGGATTGGGAGCGAAAAACGGCCGATTGGCTCGTTTGTATTCTTGGGACCAACGGGGGTAGGAAAGACCGAATTAGCTCGAGTTTTGGCCCGCGAGTTCTTTGGTAGTGAAAACGCCATGATCAAGATTGACATGTCCGAATTTGGGGAACACCACAACGTCTCACGATTAGTTGGTGCGCCAGCTGGCTATGTTGGCTATGATGATGGCGGGCAATTAACCGATAAAATTCGTCGCCAGCCATATAGCTTGGTCTTGTTTGATGAGATTGAAAAAGCTCATCCAGATGTCTTTAATATGTTGCTGCAGGTGTTAGAAGACGGTCATCTTACGGATGCCAAGGGTCGCAAGATTGACTTTACGAACACCATTGTCATCATGACTAGCAACATTGGTGCCGAGAAGCTGCAAAAAGAAGCGCAGCTTGGTTTCCACGCGACAAACTCAAGTGAGTTGAAGGATTTGGACGAGTTGCATCTTGTAAACGAAACGAGAGTACGTGACGAGTTGAAGAAGTTGATGCGTCCGGAGTTGCTGAACCGAATTGATAAGACAATTGTGTTCCGTGCGCTTACCAAAAAGGACATCTTCAGGATTATCGACTTACAGATTGATGAACTCAAGGCTCGACTGCAAAAGAAAGGCCTGAGCGTCCAGCTAACGTCAGCTGCAAAACAGTATTTACTCGACAACGGTTACGATGCTCACAACGGTGTGCGGCCACTGCGACGCTTGATTCAAGATACCATTGAAGATCATGTGGCGTTTGATGTGCTAGAAGACAAGTTTACCAAGGGCGATATCGTCCAAGTTGCTGCTAAGAGCGGCGAGCTATCGTACGTGACAACTAGCGAATAGTCGTTTTTTGTAAAATCGTGGGCTTATAGTGATTTTCGGCAGTTGCTTGTTTCGGGTACAATGTGTTCTATAAACCGATGAAAACAGCACAGGCACAAATAAAAAAGCGATCATTCGGCTCAGTTGCTGCAGTTATTACGCTGCTGATTTTCATTGGCCTTTTGGGGCTAGCAGCCTTGCATCGCCAGGATATTGACGATTGGTGGCGGCTCAGGCACTATACGGCACCAGTGACGGTGGTGCAGCTAGCCACGCAAGATACAATGACGCCGTACGCCAGGAAAGTTTTGTACGTAAACGCACCGCAGCTACAAACCAAGACTGCTTTTAAGAACTGTAATCTTGGCGCAGAGCAAGCAGCAGTATTGGGCTGCTATCACAGCAACCAAGCGGGTATTTTTGTGTTGAGTGTGACAGATCCGCGCCTGAATGGCATCGAGCAAGTAACGGCGGCTCACGAGATGCTACACGCCGCGTACGATCGCTTGAGCAGCCAGCAGAGGCAATCGGTTGATTCATTACTGGAAGATTATTATGCGTATGGTTTGCACGATCAGACCATTCTGGATCAGATGGCAAACTACAAAAAAACGGAACCGCACGATGTCGTCAATGAAATGCATTCGGTGTTTGGTACAGAAGTCACAAATTTGCCACCTGCACTCGAACAATACTACAAACAGTATTTCGTGGATCGTGCCAAAGTTGCAGGCTTTTACAACAACTACCAGGCGGAATTTACGACTCGTCAAACGACTATCAAGGCTGATGATGCTCAGCTTGCAACGCTGAACACTACTATCAAAACCGACGACACCCAGCTTACAACGCTCAAAAGTCAAATTGATAGCCAAGAGTCGTCGCTTAAATCGCAGGCTAGCCAGCTACAGACAGCACAGGCTCAGCTGAACGAATACCGTCAGGCCGGAAACGCAAGCGCCTACAATGCAGGCATTTCGAGCTATAACTCACAGGCCGATGCCTACAATGCGCAAGCTGCAACGCTCAAGGGCTTGATTGATCAGTACAATCAGTCTGTCGACGTGCGTAATGCTCTTGCTGTGCAGTATCAGCAGCTACTTGCAACGCGTAATAGTGTCGCACTTGAAGCGCAGCAGCTAACGAGCGAGATTACTAGCCAAGCCTCGCCCCTTAGCCAATAAGATAACCAATAAGGCTGCGCTATACTGCCGGATCCTGTAAACTTATAACATTAGAGTAGTTTTGTTTGAGGAGCGAAGATGCCAAAGAAACCAACTAGTCGGTATGTGTGTAGTAATTGTGGCGCAGTAAGCAGTACCTGGGCTGGTCGCTGTGCGCAGTGCGGCGAGTGGAACAGCTTGCAAGAAGAGGTCGACTTGATTGTGGGTGCCAGTAATTTAGCCAATGCCAAGACACTCAAGGCCGAACGAGTCGATAAGCTGGTGAGCCGTGACTTGCCGCGCCTGCAAAGTGGTATTCGTGAAATTGATGATGTATTCGGCGGCGGCATCGTGGCCGGTAGTGTCAACCTGATTGCTGGTCAGCCAGGAATTGGCAAAAGTACGCTGTTGCTCCAGCTAGCCTATGCGGTGGCCGCACACACGCCGGTATTGTATGTGAGCGGCGAAGAATCGGCTCACCAGGTGGGGTTGCGTGCCGAACGGCTTGGCACGATGCGCCAGGAACTAGAGTTGGCGACAACAAACTCGGCTGATGATACGGCGGCTACAATTGCCCAAGGGCAGTACAAGTTAGTCATTGTTGACTCTATTCAGACTATGACCTGTGCTGCAGTTGCTTCGGCGGCCGGCACGGTGTCTCAGATTACGAATAGTACGCAGTTACTTACCTTGGCGGCCAAACAGTCAAATACGGCAGTAATCTTGGTTGGGCATGTTACCAAAGAAGGCTCGATCGCTGGACCGAAGGTACTAGAGCATGTTGTTGACGTTGTGTTGCAGCTAGAGGGCGATCGTTATGGTGGCTTTAAGATTTTGCGCGCTGTTAAAAACCGCTTTGGTTCTACCAACGAAGCGGGTATTTTTGAGATGGTCGAGGAAGGCTTACGGCCGGTTGAAAATCCTTCGGCGGCACTACTTGCTGAGCGGCAAATCACTGATGGCTCGGTTGTGCTTGCTACTATTGAGGGCACGCGGCCCCTACTTGTCGAGGTGCAGGCGCTGGTTAACAAAACCAGCTATGGCTACCCAAAGCGGGCGGCAAGCGGCATTGATTTGAATCGTTTGAACCTATTAGTGGCAATGTTAGAGCGGCGAACCAAACTTAATCTGAGCGACCAAGATATTTATGTAAATATTGTGGGCGGTATGCGTATCACTGAGCCGGCTGCTGATTTGGCAATCTGCATGGCAATTGCGTCAGCTGCAAAAGGCCTGCAACTCAAAAAGAATGCGGCCGTATTTGGTGAGGTTGGACTTAGCGGCGAAGTCCGGCATGTGCCACAAATCGAAAAACGCGTAGCCGAGGCCAAAAAACTAGGTTTTGAAACGGCCATTGGACCACAGCAAAAAACAGGTAAGAAGATCACATTTTTGCATGGTGTAAGTAATATTCGTGATGCTTTGAACACCTTTTTGGAAAGCTAGAAGGCTGAATTATCTAGGAAAGAGCCGGCCTTACGTAGTAGTAATTGGCAGACTCCTTTATTTAGTTTATGGTGACGTCGGTGACTTGTTGTTGTGGTGTTGAGCTGTCGACAATGTCTACTTGGGTATGCGGCGTAACGATTGCTTTACAAGAATTGGTTGTTGCTCCTGCGCAACCGTTTGCTCCTGACGAGATAGGGGTGGTTGTGCCCGTTCTGTAGACGCTGTACGGCCCTGTTCCCCCCGACCATGTAATGGTCGTTTGTCCAGTTGCGCCACCTGGCGTATCGCTAACGAAGGTGAGGGGTGTTATGGTTGGTGCCGCGGCCGGCGCTGGTGTGAAGGTAATAGAATCACTAGTACCGTTTCCTTGGTATAGCACGCTATCGACAACTGTGGCGGTGAGTGTTGCTTGTTGTGCTGTTGTCGGTATATAGGTGAAGCTATACGAGTAGACGTCGCTCGACGTATCAGGGATAGCAACGCTGCTAATAGATTGCCCGCCAAGTGATACGGTAATCGTCGCTGCTGGTGCGGCAGTGTATGAACCACCAGATAATGGATGCCCGCCTGCTTGCTGGCTTGCGGTGACCGTAATGTCACAGCTGACGGTGCTACAAGTGTCGTTTGCTACGCTCACCGAAATAAGCGGTGGCGGATCATTACAGTTATGGACGTCATCGGTTGCAGCCGGAGCTGTTGGGCCACCGTTTGTGTTGATTGACCCCGTGTTTGGTTTGCCGCCGTTAAAGAAGTCGATGTTCCATGACGCTGCATTACTGTTTGTTTGGACGTCTTTGGCAAGTGGTGGCGTACAGCTGGTCGCAACTTTGCCAGAAACCTTGTCCATAGTTTGTGAGGTGTTTGTTTTAGTAGTGCTACCACCGACATACCAGGATGGATAGATGTCGTTGGTTGGGCTTGGTGGGATCTCACCATTGCTTGAGATCTTGTGATTAAGCACGTAGGCAGGGGCAACCTTGATGTCAGACGGTTGCACCCAGTTAACCGGAGTTTTACCAGCATGAGCGGCTTCCATGAGTCCCCGTGTCATCGGTTCGGTCAGTGTTTCCATCTGTGCACCTCGTGGTGCTTGGATGTTGATGTTACGGTTGTGGTTGCCAACCCACGACACCACAGCATACTTGGTTGACCAGCTGGTCATTAGACCGTCGAAGCCGTTGTTGGTGGTGCCGGTCTTGACGGCAAAGTCCCAGCCGTTATCACGTTGGAATTTGTAGCCGTAAGACGAGAGTTTGGTACAGTTTGTGGCGCTACAACTACCTGGCAGGTAGCTGGCATTTGGATCGGAGGCCATGTTGTCAACAATATAGGCGGCGTCTTGTTTGACAACCTGCGTGCCCTTGGGCTGCTGCCATTTGTACAGAGTTTTCCCGCTTGAGTCGTCGATCTGTAAGATGTATGTTCTTGGTATGGCACTGCCCAGTCGAGCCAGTGTCGCCAGCCCATTAACATGATCGTCCAAGTGCAGGAATGCGCCGTCACCGATGGCTGCGGCAGTGTTACATTGGTTAACTTCAGTGAGTGCTTCATCTGCGTAGCAATTGTATGTGTTGCCCTTGACATAGGGATTGTCCATCATGGCGCTTGCCGTGCTGATTGTCTTGTTGATTGACTGGATACGACCTGTAGTCGGGCTCGATTTATCCGTTGGATCAGATTCGAGCATCGCCTTCATGGCCGGTACGTTACGTGAGCCACCAAGTGCGTAGCGAAGCGTAACCGGACCAGGGAATTGATTGTCATAGTCGTAGGCGGCTGGTGCTGTGCCGGCTGGACACGGGGCCGCGCCTTTGGCGAAGGGGTTGTGGTCGCAGGTATTTGGGTAGCCTGGCAGTGCTGTTTTGCTATCGTACAACACGGAGCCAGCGCCAACATTGTTATTGTTGTTGATGAGCGTCGTGTAATCGTACGGCTTAAAGCTTGAGCCCGGTGGTATCAGAACGCTTGAAGCATAGTTGTTTTGGCCATGATCCGGATTGCTAAAGTCTGTTCCGCCGACTAGTGCCTGAATTTGTCCGGTTTGAACATCCTCTAATACTGTCGCTTCCTCGTCAGCTGTTCCTGCTGTTAGCCGTGTAACATTTGGCAAATTACTAGCAACCAGATTTTCTGCAGTGTTCTGTAGGCTGAGATTAAGCGTGGTGATGATTTTCCAGCCACCACGTTGAACAGTTGTGGTGCCGTACTTATTTTCTAGCTCCTGCTTGGCTGCAAGTACAAAATACGGTGCTTTGATGCCTTGATACTTCGGTTGCAATGGTTTAATGAGTGCCAGGACGTCAACTTTTTTCGCGTCGCTTGCCTGCTGTTCACTGATCATGTGCTGGCTTACCATCTGGTCAAGAATGTAGTCCATGCGTGCGGTAAGCGCACTTTTGTCGAACGTGTTTCCAGCGGCAGGGTTAAACTGTGTACTGCCATAAGGCGAATAGGCTGTTGGGGATTTTGGTATCGCAGATAACATAACGGCTTCCGGTAGTGTTAAGTCTTTAGCACCAACCCCAAAGTAGTCGCGAGCGGCCGATTCGACACCATTTTCAACGCCACCGTACGGCGCAACGTTTAAGTAGGCAGTTAATATGTCATCCTTCGAGTATTCTCGCTCCAGCTCAACCGCCAAGATGAGTTCCTTTACTTTGCGAGTAATGGTTCGGTTGTCTGTCCATTGTTCATTAAGCTTCACGAGTTGCTGCGTGATGGTTGAACCACCTTGTGTGCCGCCACCGCCACCAATGGCATCGTGCACCCCAGCACGTAAAATACCACGAACGTCGAATGCACCGTGCTTGTAAAAGTCCTTGTCTTCAATAGCTACCGTGGCTTCACGGATGAATGGTGACATGTCCTTACCTTCAACAGGAATACGTTTCACGGCATCGTAATCTTGCCACAAAACGGTCTGGCCAGTGCTGTCGTAGTAGGTGTTGCTGCCACCTATTTTATCACCAGAGATGTCTTTGATAGACGGCAAGTCCTTGCGGAAATACGCAAACAAGCCAATAACAATCAAGAACATAGCCACAATACCAACGCCAGTGATCTTCAGCGCCATAATCGCACCTTCCCGGCTAAACCAGTAGTGGAAAACGCGGCGTGGGTGCATTCTGTACAGGATTCGCTTCCAGCGGTCCTTAGGTAGGGTACTTAAATACTCAGCTTTGCGAGTGGCGCGAAGAGACTTCTTGGCTTTTCGCTTTTCACTAAAGCTTTGGTTGAGCTTCATCGTCTTGGCGCTGCTACCGAGAGAACTGTTAGCTGTGTTCCGACGTTTTTGGCCTGATGGTCTCTTGAGTTTACTAGAAGCGCTCATTAACTGTGTATGTTTCCCCTCATAAGAATGTCTGCCAGGTATTATAGCAAAATTCTCGCGGCACAATAGACAAAAAGTTCATGCTTTCTCAGTCGTTGCTCAGCTGTGCCTTTCGGTGGCTATGCGCCAAAGTTCCCATGCGTTATACTGGTGCTTAAGATGAGCACAAAACACGTACTACTACATCAATATCGGTATCGTAGATCCTCGAAACTCGACATATAAATTTAAATAATACTATTTACGAGGGACTGCTTTATATGACACTTTCAGAAGAACTAACCTGGCGAGGCTTCGTCAACCAAACAACTTACAAAGATATTACGGCCCTCGACGGCCCAACGATTGCATTCTACTTTGGCGTTGACCCTAGTGCCGACTCCATGACCATTGGCAATCTTGCGGCAGCCATGATGGTACGTCATTTTATCGACCACGGTCATAAAGCGTACCTGCTCGTTGGTGGTGCAACAGGGATGATTGGTGATCCGGATGGCAAAAAACAAGAACGCACACTTCAGTCGCTCGATAACGTTGCGCACAATAAAGCGGCCATCGGCGCCCAATACCGAACGATCTTTGCCGGTAAGGACTTCGAAATCGTTGATAACTACGATTGGTTTAAAGACATGGGTTACTTGACGTTTTTGCGTGAAGTTGGCAAACACGTGCCAATGCGTCAGATGCTGGGCCGCGAATTCGTGCAAAGCAGATTGGGCGAAGAAGGCACGGGTATTAGCTACGCCGAGTTTAGCTACTCATTAATGCAGGGTTACGATTTCTTGCAACTGTACCGCGACAAAGGTGTAACACTGCAGCTGTGTGGTGCTGACCAGTGGGGTAATAGCCTGGCCGGAGTTGATCTGATTCGAAGGATCGATGGTGCCGAAACCCATGTTTGGTCGACGCCACTCATCGTCAACAAAACCACAGGAGTCAAGTTTGGCAAAAGCGAAGACGGTGCTGTCTGGCTAGACTCAGCCAAGACAAGCCCAACTCAGTTCTATCAGTTCTGGATTAACTGCGACGATGCCGGTGTCGAAGATTACCTTAAGGTCTACACAACCTTAAGCCCAGACAAAATTAGCCACGTTATGACCGAACAGATGGCGGATCCCAGTAAACGAGCAGCTCAGAGATGCCTGGCGCATGAAGTGACTGAGCTTGTCCACGGATCAAAAGCAGCAGAGTTGGCCCGCGTTGCGACCAATGTTTTAACTGGTGAAACCGCAGTAAACGCGATCGAACCCGAAGTCCTTGCAATCATCAGCAATGAAATACCCGTTGTCCAAACTTCCAACACGGGTTCCGTTATCGAAGCCTTGGTTTCTGCCGGTTTGGCGAGCTCCAACACCGAAGCCCGACGTCTTATTGATGGTAATGCTATCGCTGTCAACGGCCAAAAACTAAACCGCAGCAATTTCGAAGCAGCTGACTTTCAAAACGGCCGGTTGCTGTTGCGTCGCGGCAAGGCCTTTAAAGACTCAGCACTGGTCGAAGTGCAGGTTTAGCTGGTATACTGAGAACATTATGCCTCAAACCAAACAAGTCGCCGCTCCAGTTACTTCAGCAAAAACATCCCATCGCAAAGCCGATCAGTACAACGACCCCAAGCACAACTATTTGCACTACTGGCAAGGAAGAGACTACGAAGACGCAGCCGAAAAGATCGCTATTTCGCGTCTACTAAAAGACAAGCACTTCCGCCACGCCGTCGATATTGGCGGTGGTTATGGACGTTTGTGTATTTTTCTCGAAAACTACGCTGACAAAGTGACGCTCACCGATCCGTCACGTCAACAGTTGGATATCGGCAAAGAATTCCTGATCGATCATCCAGAAATTGACCGTAAACTCATGCAGGCTGCAAACTTGGATTTTGCAGACGGCTCTGTAGATCTGATTACCATCGTGCGGATTTTGCACCACATTCCAGATCCTAACGCCGAATTTCAGGAAATTGCCCGTGTGCTCGCTCCTGACGGCTATTTCTTGATGGAGTTTGCCAACTATGCACACGCCCGCAACCGCCTTAAGCACATATTGCGTGCCAAAAAAATGCCAACCAAACCTGTTGATATTCGCTCAAAGGCGCACCAAACAAAAGAAGAAATACCGTTCGTAAACCACAATCCAAAAACAGTTATACGACAGCTGCAACATGCCGGACTTGAGGTTGAGCGTGTCTTGTCGGTTTCTAATCTGCGTAGCACAACACTAAAGAAGAATCTGCCGCAGGGCGTTATGCTTGCCGTCGAAAAAGCCATGCAACGCCCATTTGCCGGCATGTATTTTGGCCCAAGCATCTTCTTTTTGGTCAAAAAATCTAAATAGTAATGAAGCGCAAAAAGACTATGGCCCAGAAACTGGTGTTAACTGTGCTGGTGCTCGGCTGTGTTTGCTTTGCTATCGGGGCTGGCATTTGGATGAAAAATTTCCTTGGCATCTATGGCATAGCTGGCGAACCATGTTTCACTGCTAGTACCTCTAGTTCAAGCTGTGATCGAGCACTGACGAAGCAGTTTGACGCACTGGCAAGGGGGCGTGACATTGGAGAATTTATTATGGCTGGCGGTATTATTATGGCAGCAGCATCGGCGGTAGTACTTGCCAAGCTTGACCACCAATTAAAAATAAGGCAAACACAAGCCAGCAAACAATAACAGGCTATACTGTTTTTATGAGTTTTGAACGTCCATTAACGGAGATTAAAGGTGTTGGGCCAGCGGTAGCAGCCAAATTCACCATACTTGGGCTTAAAACCGTTGCCGATTTAATTAATTATTACCCACGTCGCTACGACGATTATTCGCAAATAACACCAATCAAAAAACTTACCAAACCGGGTCCTGTGACGATTGAGGCTAGAATTACGAGTATCAAAGGGCGATATGTCCGCCGTGGCATGCACATAACAGAGGCAGTAGCGACAGATGATACGGGGAGCACCCGGTTAGTCTGGTTCAATCAGCCATATCGTGAACTGGGTATGAAACGCGACCAAAACTATTTTATTTCAGGCAATTTTGAGCTCAGCCACCAGCATTTTGCTATCCAAAATCCCTCAACCGAGCTATCGAGCGAATTCCCGATTAACACCGCTCGGATTGTGCCAATTTACCGCGAAACAAAAGGCCTCAATTCGCGGTTGATTCGCAACGCACTCAAACAAGAAATTGCCGCGATTGAACAGTTACCCGAAACAGTGCCCGCATGGCTCGTAACAGATCATGCGTTGTTGAGCCGAGCCGAAGCTATCAAAGCGATTCATTTTCCCGAAACTAGCCAGCAGCTCGAAACTGCTCGGCGTCGCCTTGGATTCGAAGAAGTGTTTGAATTAAGTCTGGCGAGCCTGCTCAACAAAAACGAACTGATGGCCAAACATGCTCCACCAGTGCCATTCACCGAGGTAATTGCCAAGGATTTTGTCGGCAGTATGCCATTTGACCTAACCAACGCCCAGCGCAAAGTCGTCTGGCGAATTTTCCTAGATATGCAAAAATCACAGCCCATGAACCGCTTGGTCGAGGGTGACGTTGGCTCTGGAAAAACGGTGGTGGCTGCCATGGCGGCAGTCATGGTGTTGCACCACGGGCACCAGGTGGCACTGATGGCTCCCACGGAGTTGCTGGCCCGTCAGCACGCTGATACGCTTTATAAGCTGCTGGAGCCACTCGGTTTTGCCGATCAGGTTGGTTTGCTGGTGGGCGGCATGAGCGCCAAGCAAAAAACAACTGCCCGCGAACAGATCGCAGCCGGTAAAATTCGTTTGATGGTTGGTACCAATGCACTGATTCAGGAGTCGGTCGATATGCGTGGCTTGGAACTAATCATCATCGACGAACAACACCGCTTTGGGGTTGATCAGCGTAAATCGTTACAGGCCAAAGCCGGCCACATGCCGCATGTACTCAGTCTGACGGCCACGCCTATACCGCGAAGTCTGGCATTAACACTATACGGCGAGCTTGATATATCGGTACTGGACGTGAAGCCGCCTGGCCGCCAAACCATCATTACCGAAATTGTGTCGCCAAACTCACGGGCCCAGCTCTATCAAAAAATCGATGCCGAATTGTCTGCTGGCCGCCAAATGTTCGTGGTTTGCCCACTAATTACTGAATCAACTATGCTAGCCGTTAACTCTGCCGAAAAAATCTACGAAGACTTCAGCACACGTGACTTCAAACACCGGAAAATTGGCTTGCTACACGGCAAAATGAAGCCTGACGAGAAAAACGAAGTCATGCAGCAATTTGTCGACCACAAGCTTGATATCCTAGTTTCTACCACCGTCATTGAAGTAGGTGTTGATGTCTCAAACGCGACGATTATGCTGATTGAAGCTGCCGAGCGCTTTGGTTTGGCTCAGATGCACCAATTACGTGGCCGCGTTGGACGAGGTAAAGACCAAGGCTACTGCTACTTGATGATGAGTGACTCTACGGCACCCAGCAAGCGACTCAGGGCTCTGGAGCGTAGTAGTGACGGCTTCAAGCTTGCCGAGTTGGATCTTGAGCTGCGCGGTCCAGGCGCAATTTATGGCCGCGAACAGCACGGTCAGTTAGACCTAAGGATTGCCAAGTTAACAGACGTAAAACTAATAGCCGAAGCCCGCGCTGCCGCCCAGGCCACTATCGACAGGGGTGAAAATTTGCTACACTATCCTCAGTTACAAGCAAACGTTCGGCGGTTGCAAGCCGTGACGAACTTAAATTAAATATGTATTCTGGAACCACTTTAACTCCTCTAAAATATTTTGATGCTTGGTTCGGCGCGCACCAAAAAATTAATAGAGTCTCTAGAAGGCACCTTGCTGGTCTCTTTGAAGGTTCTGGCTACTACTTTCCGTCGGTCAATCAGATGACTAAATTTGAAGGTCAGAACGGGCCGGATGGCATTAAGCGAAAGGCCCCCGGACAAGATGAGCCATGGCACTTTTACGACCCTCGCGATCCAGATGATAAAAAGTTGCTGACAGTCATCGATTACCATTACAAGTTGCTTGTCGAGGCTCTGCGCGAGCACAATCAAACACGGGCGGCGTTTGAGGCGGCTTGGTTAGCCCATGCTCTTGTCGACGGTTTAACACCGGCCCATCATTATCCATACGAAAAAGAGCTTTTAAAGCTCCGTAGTGGGCAGGGCATAGACACGCGGACAAGTATTAAAGAAAAGGTATTCATGCACGGTGACACAATCGCCGAACGGTTAGGCAACAACTGGAAAATGTGGGGTGATAAAGGGTTGTTGACCACGCATGTCGCCTTTGAAATGGGCATTGCGGTTATGGTTTCACCGTTACGTTTCAGGAGAGGCGTGCCAACCGATGTTGAGCTTCTTGAACTCCGTCAGAATGGACTCCCAGAGCTGTTTAAAAAGCGAGCTTGTCAGATTGCTAACTTAGATATGTACGAGAGTTTCTACAAATCTGGCTGGACCCCAAAGCTTGCAAAACAGGCCCGAAAAGAACTCATGCCACTGATCGTAAATACCGTAACGCTTGCTTGGTATGGTGCGGTCATGGACGCAAAGAAAGCACTTAAAAGTCATCAACAGAGGGCTGTCTAGGCCACTAACCCAGAGTTTTTACAGTTTTTGCTGTAGTAGATCCGGAAAATCTGTCATTATACAGTCAACATTGGATACAATAAGTCTGTCCATTGCACGGCCGCTGTTGACCGGCCAAGCGTTCACCGCAAGGCCATTTTTGTGAGCTAGCTGCACGAGCCTGGTCGTTATAAGTGTATAGTAGGGGTTTATACCGGACGCTTGGCAACGCTTAGCCCTCCAAACAGTAAGGTGGTAAAAGAAGGGTAACGGAAAGCACGAAAGGCCAGTGATGCTTTCCGGCAGGAGCTCGTGAATCATTCTTAGATGTTTACGATTAAACCCAATGACCCGAAGCTCATTCATCTTATAACGATGATCTGAACAATATGCTGCAATCACATCGGCAACTGCTGTTGCAATAGCTCCTTGGGCGCCCTTGAGTTCAATATAAATAATGGGATTTACGCCTTTATATTGGCCCTGGAGCTCTGTCAGTACTAGTTCCAAGGTGGCTAGCCGCCCCTCCTGGATAGCCGTTTGAAGCTCTGAAAACTCTAATTTAGAAAGCTCCTTTTGGCCATTGATCGATAGTTTTAGATTTTTATCGTGGACGACCAGCAGTTCACCGGTTTTACAGAGACGTACATCGAGCTCTACCGAACTTGCACCCATACGCAGCGCTTGTTTGAAGGCGATAATTGTGTTCTCTGGAAAGCTGGCCGATGCTCCGCGATGTCCACAATTTATAACAGTCATGGTGGTTAGTTTGACGAACGAGGTAATCTTTGTAAAGCTCATTTCCGGCAAGGGGCAGTGTTTGCTAAGCTAGGGTTATGAGTATTGCACATCATCGATTAAATACGTTATGAGAATTATAGCCGGAACACTTGGTGGTCGGATTTTTGATAGCCCTGGTGGTCATCGTACCCACCCCATGGCCAGTAAAAACATTGGTGCCTTGTTCAATGCATTGGGTGATGTTCATGGCTTAACTGTTTTGGATGCGTTCGCTGGTAGCGGCGCGCTCAGTTTTGAGGCAATTAGCAGGGGTGCCAGTAACGTCGTGGCGATTGATATTGACAAGGAAGCTTACGAAACCATTGTTGCCAACGTGGCAAAATTAGGCATTGAAACAGGCATCATGGTACTGCGCAAAAATGTCGGTGGCTGGACCCGCAATAACCAGCACAAAACGTTCGATCTAGTTCTGGCCGATCCACCCTACAACGACATTCGCCCCGATCTGTTACAAAAACTGTCCCAGCAAACAAAACCTGGCGGCCTCTTCGTAGTATCGTGGCCTAGCAGCGAACCAATCCGCCCCTTCGAAGGCGTCGAACACATCGACACCAAAAGATTTGGTAATGCGCAGCTGGTGTTTTACCGCAAAACCCAGTAAAATACATCGAGTTAAACTTATTCCGCGCGAGTGGTGGAATGGTAGACACGCTGGTTTTAGGAGCCAGTGCCGTAAGGCATGGAGGTTCAAGTCCTCTCTCGCGCACCATTGGTATATTAGGGGTATATAGGTAACAGAGGTCACGACAGCTAGATCGTGACCTTTTTCTTGCACCGGTACTCGACGCTCGTCGTGTCCGTGATCATTGACCTCTGTCAGAGAGTTTTAATCCTCTCAAGGTCACTGCCGACCGGTACACGTTTTTGGGCTGGAAGACTGCGTTGGCGACCTCTGTGGAGCCCAGACCGCATGTACTGGTGGCGTTGTGCTAATGACAACCTCAGTCGTCAAGTCTGGCGATATGCTTTAGTATGGCACCGGGAGATTTCTGGGAAATATCAGTAGGTAGGGCATCCAAGAAGAACTGGCCATCTTCGTAGTACTTTTGCGGCGTGTAGAGCGCCTTGTGAACCCTGGAACTGAGATACAAGTCGTTTACTAGCGCAGCACGCTGGTTGTATTTGGCAGTTGCTGCCGCCTCAACTGTTGGATTGTCAATGATTTCATCTATCATCGATCCAGCCGCAATCTCCAGTAAGCGATGTCCAGTGGATCGGATCTGTTCTTCATTTTTCCCGAACGCGTCACCATTCTTGCGCAGAATTTCATCGTACAGCTGACAGTTGTAGTAGAACTCGGATATTGAGTCCCAGTCATCCCGGTCAAGGTCGCTGATGAAGAGGTACTTGTAGCGACTCCAACTCTCAGATCTCATTACGAACTCGTTCTCAGGCAGCATCTTGTCTCGTGCGGCCCTGTCTTTAATGGCTATCAGCTTGCGCTCGGCGCTCTTAATTTCCATCAATACCGTGTTCGCTGCGTCTCGCTTAGCATCCCTACGCTGCCTCCGGTAGACAAAAAATGCTGCGAGACCTGTAATAATCGTCGCTACCGCGACAGTTGCATTAGAGTCAAATATGTATGAAGTCACGCTCATTAGTACTTTTATTTAGCGCCAAGTTGGCCTGAACGTCAAGTACATAGTACCCGAATCACGAATTAACCCCCAATAGATAAAGCACGCTACACTTTCTCTTGTAAATCGCTTAAAACAAACAGGAGAAAAGCAATGCGTGCTTTACAAAAACAGCATATCGTAGATGTCTACGTTTGGGTAGACGACTGTCTGCCCACCGAAGTGAAACCGGGGGTCAAACCAGTCCTTCGCGACAGTGAACTGCTGACCATTCTTATCTGGGATGGGCTCAACGAACCCCATAAAAATCTGTCGGCTGTGTACTCGTGGATTGGGCGTGAGTACCAGGATTACTTTCCGAAACTACCGAAATACCAGAACTTTGGGGCTCACTGCCACCGGTTATTACCCAAATTGGTATGGTTTCTAAGCTCGTTACTAGCTAGTGGTGCACCACTCCGCTTTGCCGACTCTACCATGCTGCCGGTCTGCAGGCCCATTCGGGCTGACCGGCACAAGGTAGCCAAAGGGGTGGCTCAGTTCGGCAAGAACTGGCAGGGTTGGCACTACGGCTTCAAGCTGCACGCGGCCATTGACCACCCGAACAGACTAGCTGCACTCGTATTTACGCCAGCCAACGAGCATGACAACCAAGTCATGGAACGGCTCGTGAATAGCCAGACTAGAATACTGGTTGGTGACAGTCACTACGGCGGCAGTGTCATGCGAAAACGTCTGTGGAAGAAGTACAGAACCATTGTTGTGGCTCCGCCACACCACACCCAAAGAAAGAAGCTCATAACAGATTGGCAGCTACTACTGCTCCATATGCGCCCAAAGATTGAGGCTACGTTTGGCAAGCTCAAAGAACAACACTTCTTGGTCACTTCGTTCCCCAGAAGTGTCAGGGGCTACTTTGTGCACTACCTACGTACGTTACTCGGTTACCAGATGGGAGTTAATTCGTGATTCGGGTTATAGTGATCCTCACCAATTAAACGAGGATCAACCGCTATGCCCCGACTATCAACCGACACCTATCTATGGCGTCACGACTTCCTAAGCTGTATATGGGAGAACGACCGGCGGCTATTCGCCCTACTGTCACCCACCCAGCAACGAGAACTGCACCGCTACTACCTGCCATCAACTGACCTGACCCTAGATCAGCTCGGCCAGCACCGTCGCCACCTGGATCAGTCGGAGCCATCCCTGGGTGCCCGTGCCGGCAAGCACTACGCCGTTCTACACGAGACCTTCAACCACATCTGTGACACCTACGGCCTGGACACAGTGCTGACCGGCAGCGCCGTTCCGGACTACGTCGCCAGTCACCCCCGTCGAACTGTCCGCTATGAGCCAGCCCATGGCTCAACCCGCATCTTCTCGGTTGCGGCGGTCGCCAAGCCAGAACCAAACGGCAAGTTGCTCGCCCAGGCATTGCTACGACTCGCCGACCAACTGACCACACAGAACCAGCCAACGGACGTCGCACCTGACGAGCAGGCCGCAGCCTGACTCCAAAAGCAGGCAACCCAGCTTCATGTTTCACAACGTCGGTGGTCGCCAGTTCCGGGGCCGAATCGGCACATCAGCTTTGACCAGCCAGCGGTGCACCGTGTCGACGGACACGCCGTAAGTTCGGGCCAGGGCATTCATTGACGATCCGGCCAGATACGTCTCAATCAGGTTCGATCGTTGCGCCTGGGTCAGTAAGCAGCCCACCGGCCGCGTCACCACCTTGCGCCGTTTCAGATGCGCCCGCACCGTCTGCTCATGCAGCACAAACCTGGCAGCCAACGACCGCATCGACGCACCACCTTCGTAGGCAGCAACCAGCTCATCGATCTCGCTGACGGTCAGCTTGTGGTTGACGCGGACCAGTGACAGCCGGACACGAGCTGCCTCTTCCCCCACTGAGCCCGACTGGGCCACCGCAGCCGAAGCCGCCCCACGACCCGAACGGCTACCCGATGCCAGCGCGGTGGTTAGGCGCACCAGGGACGGAGAGAAGTTTGAGAGCTGGTCTCTCAGGTGCACCATAAAGTATGAAGCAGTTCTGAAGGAATTTCAGATTTATTATGACCTCTGTTATCGGGGTCTTTTTGATTGACAGCTATTAGTGGATTATTCATATGCTTGCCTCCTGAATAGATGAACGATACACTTTATACAATAAAGGGAGTACTCTATGCCTCCATTTGAAACGCACATCGTGAGGACTGTTAACGTTTCGCGCTATGAAGAACTTGAGGCTATCGCGGAAAATGTTACTAGCATATATGAACAAGTTGCGAAAGCTGGTGGCCACGTTGTTGCTCAGTGTGTGATTGATGGGCCAGCCTTGCCTCCCATTGGACGACAAAAGGAGCCGGAAGTATATTCCCAGGCTATCCTTATCACCGCCGAACTTCCTGACCAGCCTGTTGAAGCGGCCCCCAAGATTGGTGGCTTGGTTTGCCGTGACTGAGTCTTCAGATGAACGACGAAGAACTGGCAGTGTGGGCACGCAGCAATAATGTCTACCGAACATAATATTTTATATCTATCAACAATATGCTACATTAAGGCTAAATGAATAACTTTGAGGTATGTGGTGTCGCTAGCTGAATTTCCAGATATAGCCAAGAACGTGGCCTTCGCAAACGGTAACACGCACCCAGAATTGGGTAAACGGGTTGCTGCGTTGTTAGGGATTGAATTATCGCCTGTCAAATTTGCTAGATTCGCCGACACAGAAACGTACGTGCGGCATGAGGAGTCGGTACGAGGTAAGCTCTTAGTCGCCTTCCAAACCCATGCCCCAGTGGATGGCAACTCCACTGCCGATTCTTTCTATCAGCATCTTCAAATGATTGATGCAGGTGCTCGTGGCGGTGCGGCCAAAGTGATGGCGGTGGCACCTTGTATGGCAGGATCAAGACAAGATCGGCAAGTTCTTCCAAGAGAGGCTGTATCGGCCGATCTAAATCTCGATCTATTGAGATCCGCAGGCGCAACCCATTTTGTAACAGTTGACATACACGACACCCACACACTGACCTCGTTCAGAAAACCAGGAGTATATGATCATTTAACTGCACAGCCGGCATTGCGTGCCAAGCTTGCCGAACTTATGATCGGTGATCAGGATGACTATATCATGATTGCTCCCGATGAAGGACACTCGAAAATCCTACGAGCACAGGCCGAGCTGCTTGGCGTAGAGTTAAAAGATATGGTGAAAACGAGAGATAAACATAGAGAAGTGGTATCGCATGTTGGTCGGGTTGGTGACGTGGAAGGCAAGACCTGTTTCATCATGGACGATATGATTAGCACTGGTGGTACGGTCGCATCGGCAGCAGAAAAATTGCATGAATCCGGTGCCAAGAGGATCTACGTAGCCGCGACACATCCTTGGTTTTCGGGTTCAGCTGCCGAGCGCCTAGCGGATGCACCCATCGAGCAGATCATTGTGACCGATACACTGCCTATCCGTGACGAGGTACAAGAACGACTCGGTAACAAACTGCAAATAGTCTCATCTGCTGAGCTAATAGCAGACGGTCTCAAGCAAATACTAATTGGCGGCTCGGTATCTGGGCTGTATGAAGGACAGGGCGGTAACTATTCGTAAGAATTAAGAGAGATCTGAGGCTATTTACGGCAAGGCTCTATAAAACCAGAACGTCTTGTAGGGCTGTTGTGCATTAGTTGCACCAAATTAACTGATTTCCAGAAATGCTTTGAGCCCAAGCTTAAATTCAGATAGCTTGTCGTTGGAAAGAGTGCCTAGCACTCTTTTAATCATCATTTTATCGAGCGTAGCTATTTTGTCGGGCCTAATAAAGCTATCTGTCACGATAGAGCCTTTGGCGAAGTCGCTAGATTTCAAGGATATTGCTCGCTTACTATGGTAGCGCTTACTGGTAATCTGACAGAGAACGATATTTTCAAATTCTGCAATGCCAATGATAAGACATGGTCGTAACTTATTGCTTTCAAGATTAGAGAAAGGAAACGTAGCCAGTACTACTTGTCCGATTGATAGCTTTTCCATGCTTCCTCCTCTTCAGGACGTAGCCAGTCTTTAGCAAACGAAGCCTCAGAAACAGAGGCAAACTCAGGCACCTCTATGGATTTTTTTGCGGGCACAATTTTAATTTCACCTTTTTTAACCTGAATATCTACATCTTTTTGGATGCCGCTTAGTATAAGTATGTCTTTGGTGAGACGTATACCTTTTGAATTACCGATCTGTATAATAGTTGACTGCATAGTAATTACTATTGTACTTACATAATGCATTGTGGTCAAGCTTTCATACGCCGTTTGTAATGCATTTTTTGAAAAAAACAAACCAGAACTTACGCTTAGGTGTATTCGACAAAGCGACGGAAAGTTTGACAAGCTTACTTTACTTTGCTAAAGTAATGGACATGTTAAAACAAGTTTCATCGGTGTTGCAGACAGAACAGGCCAAGCAGTTAGCTTCTGCTTTGGTTGCTATTGATGATGTTAAAACCATGCAAAACTTCTTGCGCGATGTGATGACCGAAAAAGAAATAACAGAGGTTGGTGCGCGCTTAGAAGCAGCAAAAATGCTCCAAAGTGGTGCCAAATACACCGAAATTATCGCCAAAACCAAGCTTTCCAGTCGCACGGTTGCACGTATTAGCGATTGGATGCAAAACGGCATGGGTGGCTACGAAGCTGTTCTTAAAACTGAGCACCACAGCCATATATTGCCAGCTCGTGCTGCATAGTTAGCTATTCTTTCGAACAAGCAAACGTCAGCACGTCGCTGGCGTTTTTTGTTGTATGAATTGAAGATAATTAATTAGGAGAAATATATGAGCAAGTTTGAAATAACTACTACGAGTGAAATGAATAATTTTTTGGAAACGAATGTTGCGACAGATGCTCGGTTACCTGCCAATGCTAATTTACTGTTGGTTGAGGGTGAGTTGGGTAATGTTACAACGTCGGAGTTGGATGAGCTGATGTACGTTTCGAGGAGGTCACTTCATCTGTGTTGATTTAGTGCGGTTGGCAAATAAACTTGCCTCGCAAATAGCTGATGAAGAGTTGAATACGGCGGTCGCCGTGGGCGAAAGTGGCTACAATTTTGCAATTAAACTTGCTAAAGATTGTACCAAGCTACCGATGACCACCATTGGCTTTAGTAGGGAGCGCGAGAAGCGAGATCTTGTGTCCCAAGACATGCAATGCCAAGAGCCCCCGTTTCTAATTGACGATCTGGCTGTCAGCGGACGTACACTTGCCGTTGCAAATGACTATGTAACTCCTGGGGCACGAGGTGTTGGGGTGGGGATGCTTTTTAAAAGCTCAAGTACGCGCCGCTTGATTGATATTACGGATGTTCGGGCTGCCATGATTTACGAGCGTGAAGGCGGTGGTAGGCCGCCAATTAACTCGCTGGCTTCCTTGCAAAACTTTCCCGAACGCAGCCAAGCTTTGGCTGAACGGTACTTTGAAGGTAGTCAGGCGGCATTTTGTGATGCAATTGCCCAGGCGGAGACACGAGTATGAAGAGCTGGAAAGATAGCATAACCGACGGCATAACGATTGTCTCTGATCCAGGTCTAGACGATCTGCTAGCGCTCACATTGCTTGATAAATTAACCAAAAATACACCGAAACAGCTCGTGTCGACATTTGGCAATATGAGTGCAGAGGTAACTGCTCAAAATGCGCAAGATTTTGTGTCACTTGCGGGCCGATCTTGGCAGTACAGGTCTGGGCCGTCGTTGCCACAGAACGGCAAAGTCAACGAAGCTTGGATAGATGAAAAACAAGGTGCAAATGGACTTTGGGATGTTCGGCCTACAATGGGCAAAACACCTAGAGTGGAGGCGAAAAGTGCGGGCTATAGGTCGATTATATCGCTTGCTACGCTAACAGAGGTTGCTACGCTTTTTGAGCGAGGCCCAGTCGATAATTTGCTTATCATGGGAGGCCTTTTTGATAGATTTGAAGAAAACGGCAACCCTGCCGAGCTTAATATCCGATTTGATGTTGAAGCGGCAAAATGGGTATTCGAAAACTGTGTTCAAACAGATGTGAAACTTGTGCCAGCTGAGGTCGCCTTTGATGTTGGCTGGTCACGAGCAATGGTCCAATCAATCCCGGAAACAACCACTACCAATATTTGGCTGAAGCAGTTGTTGCTAGCAGGTTACGATAATGGTCGATATACTGTAAGTAACGAACTTTATGATCCGCTGGCCGTATTCTTGGCATTCTATCCGGCCTACGCATCTTGGCGCCGGAGTGGGGTGAGGGTTATTCCGAGAGGTAAGCGTCGGGGTCAAACAGTGTTAGATAGCAGTAAACCATCTTGTGATATTGCGGTAAGAGTTCTTGACCCAGATTTTGTTGCCAGGAAAATGTTTGACATCATATTTCAAGGGGCGAGCTATGAGTAATGCAGAAAAGCTTGCCCTATTCGATCTGGACGGCACCCTTATTGATGACAACTACCAAATAACAGACCGGTCAATATACAGTGCGGTCGCAGAAGCCCAAGATGTGGGTTGGAAGGTCGGACTTAACTCAGACACGCCATACGAGGCACTTGAGGTATGGCGCGAGCGCTTTGGAATGAAAGGCCCGATTATTGCCGAGAAAGGTGCTGTGGTGGAGCTGGATGGTATGCCTGCGTGCGATAACGGCGATGTTGCGGCTGTTCTTGACGCCAGAGAGAATATTGGTTGCTATGCCGCTAAACAAGGTATCGCTGTCTGGTCTGGAAACCCCGTTGAGGCCATTCGAACAGGCTTGCGCGTAGGTGAGCCTGGTCAAACGGCCATGCTCATAAATACGCTGAGCCGGTGTTCGTTGCGCTTTTTTGTTCGAACTGTGGATGTGGACGGTAATTTGCAACTTGACGATGTTCGCACGCAACAAGTTATCCAAGACTGTCGACAGTTCTTTCCGGCTTTCGATAGCCTAGAAGAAGACAATAACCCGGCTTCTGGACTTTTGATTGTGTCAAGAAGAGGAGTTACAAAGCGTGCTGGAGTGCTGAGGTTGATGAGTAGCATAGGGCTATCGAGATGTATCATGGTGGGCAACTCGATGAGCGATTTTATAGGTAATGATATCGCCGAACAGGTTGCAGTAAGTAATGCTTCGCTCGACTTTAAACAAGCAGCCAGTGTGGTTGTTGACGAATCGCTCACGACAGGGTGTGTGAGCATCCTACGACAGTTGGTTGAGCGAGAAGTACCGAGCTCAAGGCATTAAGGCAAAATTAACAGATGGAAAATTTATCCCAAATAACATAAGATAGAGGAAATATGGCACTAAGCACACAACCCTACAAAGGCGCACGGGATTTTTACCCGGAAGACATGCGCTTCCGAAACTTTATGTTTGCCAAGATTCGCACCGTTTGCGAACGGTTTGGCTATGAAGAGTACGATGCACCAATTCTGGAACCAACCGATTTGTATCTAAGCAAAGGCAATCAAGAAATTATTGATGAGCAAACCTACACTTTCACCGATCGTGGCGGCCGTAGTATGACCATTCGTACCGAAATGACGCCAACCGTCAGCCGTATGGTGGCCGCAAAACGCCAGGAATTGGCCTATCCAATTCGTTGGTATAGTATTCCAAACCTAATGCGCTACGAGCGTCCCCAAAAGGGTCGTTTACGCGAGTTCTGGCAGTTAAATGTCGATATCTTTGGCGTGGCTGGTGTTGAGGCAGATGTTGAAATCATCACGGTTGCCGACCAGATTTTTCGAGAATTTGGCGCAAAACACGACATGTACACCATTAAGGTTAATGGCCGTAAGTTTGTAAACTTCATTCTGGGCGACTATCTTGGGCTCGACGGAGTCCAGCAGACAAGTGTCATTCGGTTGGTTGACCGCATAAACAAGATTGAGCGAACAGATTTTGTCACTCAACTCGATGGGCTTTGTAGTCCGTCGCAGCGCGAAGCTGGCACTGTCGACAGGTTGCTCAGCATCTTGGCTGCCAAAGACTTTGCTGCGCTGCCGCAAGAAGTCCAGGCGCACGAATCGCTGCAACCTATCAAGCAAACACTTGAGCAGCTTGAAGCACTAGGTATTACTAATGCAGTGTTTGACATAGCACTCATGCGAGGCTTTGATTACTATACCGATATTGTCTTTGAAGTGTTTGATAACGATCCGGATAATAATCGAGCAATGTGTGGCGGCGGTCGCTACGATGGCCTAGTTGGTGCATTTGGCGTTGAGCCAGTTCCTACTGTTGGGTACGCTATGGGTGACGCGGTGTTGGCCGAGTTTTTGAAAGGTCACAAACTTGCACCCGTACTCAGTACAGAGACTAACGCTTATGTCGTACTAGCTGGCGACGTTTTTGGCCAGGCTCAGAAAGTCATCGCCGATTTGCGTGCAATGGGTTTGAACTTGGCAGTGGATCTGAGCGGCAAGAAAGTTGGTGACCAGATACGGCTTGCCGACAAAAAAGGCATTCATTTTGTGATTATTATTGGCGAAAACGAGCTTGCAGATGACCAGTTTACGGTCAAGAATTTAAAAACTGGTGTTGAAGAAAAACACGGCTTGGAGCGTATTGTTAGCATTGTTAAAGACTATCGTCACCCCGACAACGAAGATGAACTGTAGAGCTTGTTGCTCGTAATCAGGGCTCGCATTACGTAATCTGATCTGTTATAGTAGGCAACTATGCAAATCACCAAAAAACAACTCACCCCAACTAGCGTCAAACTAACTATTGTTGCAGACGGCGCGCTGCTCGAAGAAACGAAGACAGCAGTGCTTAACCGCTTGCGCAAAGAAGTCAAAATTCAAGGCTTCCGATCTGGCAAAGTGCCTTTGGCTATGGTCGAAAAAAGTGTCGACCAAAATCTGCTACAGTCTGAATTCATTGATGCTGTGCTTAATGCCGTGTACGCCGATGCATTAGAGCAGGAAAAACTACGTCCTGTGAGCCAGCCTAAGGTCTCTGTGAGCAAGTTTGTGCCATTTACCACCGTTGAAGCCGATATAGAAGTCGAAGTCGTTGGCGACCTAAAATTACCAGATTACAAGAAGTTCCGTCTGGCTCGCCCAGCGGTTAAGGTTGAAGCAAAAGAGGTTGATGACGTTATTGCGAACCTGCGCACTCGTGCTGCCGCCAAAGAAGACGTAGATCGGGCCGCTAAAGACGGCGATCAAATAACCATCGATTTTGCTGGCACTGATGCCAAGACTGGCGATGCAATCGACGGTGCCGATGGTAAAGACTATCCGCTGATCATCGGTAGCAAAAGCTTCATCCCTGGTTTTGAACCAGAGTTAATCGGTCTAAAAGCTGGTGATGAAAAAACCTTCACCATTACATTCCCCAAAGATTACGGTGTTGCCACCCTGCAAAGCAAAAAGGTGACATTTGTTGTAACTGTCCACAAGGTGCAAGAACTAGTTGAACCAAAGCTAGACGACACCTTTGCGTCTACTGTTGGTCCATTCAAAACGCTTGCCGAATTAAAGGCCGACATCAAAAAACAGCTCAGCGCTGAACGAGAAAACGAAGCTCGCCGTGCATACGAAAGCGAACTACTGGAAAAGCTTGCGGCTAAGACTGTCGTTGCCATTCCCACCTCAATCGTCGAAGAAGAAATTGATCGTCACGAGGCCGATGAACGCCAGAACCTAACGTATCGTGGCCAAACCTGGGAAGAACACCTTAAAGAAGAGGGCATCACCGAGGCTGAGCATCGTGAAAAACAGCGTCCTGCTGCCGAATTGCGCGTTAAAGCCGGCCTATTGCTGTCCGAAATCGCCGATGCCGAAAAGATCGACGTAAGTGAAGACGAAATTGAACTACAGGTGCAACTACTTCGTGGTAAATACACCGATCCAGGTATGCAAGCTGAACTCGACAAGCCAGCCGTCCGTCGCGACCTAGTATCACGCCTTTTGAGCGAAAAGACTATCGCCAAGCTATCTGAATACGCCACCGCCAAGTAGCTTGATAGATTCCATTAATTAGTTTATAATCAGATATCATGTCTGAGAGTATTCAAGTAGCAAAGCGTGGGGCTATTAAGCAAGCGTGGGGCGCGGCTGCCGTTGGTGCAGGTCTGATTATTGGTACTCATTTGACGGGAAATCACTTTGCTAATGAGCATCGTAACGAGTCGCTTTTTACTGAAGCTGGTCGACCGTCGGCTCTCGACAGCATAGAAGCTAACTTTGGTGATGCTGAAGTCATTGAATTTATGGTAGGTACTGTTGCCGTCGGTGTCTACGGTCGTCGGGCACTTCGTGCCGGGGCGTTGCCCCGTACGCAAAGTGTTTATTGCAAGGTCAGAGACACTGCGGACATGTGGTTGGACGCTCATGTGAGGGACGGTGGTGATGGAGATTTTGTTGATAATAGGCCTGCATTATTAGATGATTCTATAGAAATGTTTGTCGATGAGCCTCCAGACCCACGGCGAATCTTGCCGACGAAGCAAGTAACAGAAGAAAACTGCACGCCTGAGCAATGGCGTTTATACGTGAATGCTGATTTTGCGCTCAGACAAGGTGTAGATCGAGAGGCTGTTCTAGGTGTTGCGTCCTTAGGGCTTCATCCGGAATACGGTAAGCCCGAACAAGCTGGATTGTGTGCTGACTATATAGCTGACCTTATCGGTGCTCATTTCCCAGAACAGCCCGGTTATATAGAATAAGTTCGAGCGAGTTATGGCAAGGAAATTAGCACTCTTGACACGAGAGTGCTAATTTCTTATTATGGAACCATACAGAAAGAAGGTATTTCTATGAGCGTACTTATTCCAACCGTTATCGAAAGCGAAGGCCGCTACGAGCGCGCCTACGATATATACAGTCGTTTACTCAAGGATCGCATTATATTCTTAGGAAGTGATGTGAACGAGGCTAGCGCTAATGCAATTGTGGCGCAACTGTTGTTGCTACAGGAACAAGACGCCAAAAAAGACATCTTCTTTTACATTAACAGTCCTGGCGGTAGTGTCTATGATGCGCTCGCCATCTATGACACCATGCAATACATTACCAATGATGTGCAGACTGTCGGTATTGGCGTGCAGGCCTCAGCTGCTGCATTCTTGCTCAGTTCTGGCACCAAAGGCAAGCGGTTCGCATTGCCCAACGCAACTATTATGATCCACCAGCCATCAAGCGGTACCCGTGGTAAAGTTACCGACCAAGAGATTGATTTACGCGAATCACTTCGTATTAAGAAGCTGCTGGAAGGCATTATGGCCAGCAACACCGGCCAAAAGCCAGAGGTTATTCACCAAGATATGGAGCGCGACAAGTGGCTTACCGCCGATGAGGCCAAAAAATACGGCATTGTCGACGCAGTCATCACGACGCCTCCGAAAGCTTAATGCCGAGGTCTCATGGAATTTGACAGAGTTGACGATACTCAAGCTCACGCAATATGTGCCGAATACAGGGTGAGTCTACCTGAACATATTAATAAAGAGGCGTTGCAGCATATGGTCGATGTTGTTCTTAGTGAAATTGAATTGCCAAGTTGGGTTGAGCCAGAACATACCCTTGGTTACGTCCATGAAATTGAAGATGAGCCACGCAAGGCTCTTGTACGGCTTACGTTACCTACTTTTCTCGGTAAAGATAATGACGAAGTTTGGGATAGTAGGATGAGCGCTTTTGAAGTCATATTCCGTCGTGGCATGCATGAGCAAAGAAAACGTTACGAAGCTCAGACCTGAGTAGAGTGTTGACGATATAAGAATTAGTGCGTATACTAAAATTCAAGAAGTAGTGTAAGCTGGGGACAAAATATTCCCCTTGCTTAGGATCTTCGCGCGAACAAACTACTAACAGATATAAATTCTACAATTTATTAACCTTATTCTTAAGTTTAAGAGGGGCATTGCTTTTAACGTATGGCTACAAAGACTACCAACGCAAAAGCTGCGCAGCGCGTGTATTTCACGTCTGATGACAGCGCATTAGAATTACCAAGTCTGGTTGATCACCAGAATAAATCATTCCAGTGGTTTGTAGATGAAGGTTTGGGCGAATTACTTGCCGAAATCAGTCCAATCGACGACTACACCGGTGCAAAATTATCACTAAGTTTTAAAGACTATCACTTCGACGCACCAAAGATGAGCGAAGCCGATGCCCGTGAAAACAACGTCAGTTATGATGCGCCACTCAAGGCGACGGTCATCTTAACTAACAAAGTCACTGGTGAAGTCAAAGAGCAAGAAATCTACTTAGGTGACTACCCATGGATGACATCTCGCGGCACCTTCGTGATCAACGGCGCAGAACGTGTCGTTGTATCGCAGCTGATCCGTTCAGCTGGCGTATTCTTTACTGCCGACCAGCACGGTACCAGCAGCCTGTACGGTGCCAAGGTTATCCCTGGTCGTGGTGCATGGCTAGAGTTCGAAACTGCCAGTAGTGGTGCGTTGTACGTCAAGATTGACCGTAAGCGCAAAATTGCTGTTACCACTTTGCTTCGCGCACTTGGTGTCACCGAAAGTGGCATGCGTGACGTCTTTAAGCACGTTGACCAAGGCAAGCTCAGCTACCTTGACGCAACCCTCGAAAAAGACCCAACAAAGGGCCAAAACGACGCGCTCATCGAAGTCTACCGACGTTTGCGCCCTGGTGACTTAGCAACAGTCGATAATGCCCGTTCGTTGCTTGAAAACATGTTCTACAACTTTAAGCGTTTCGACCTTTCGCGCGTCGGCCGCTACAAACTGAACAAGCGCCTTGATTTGGACGTGCCAAACGTGGCCGAAAACCGCGTAATGCGTTTGGAAGATCTACAGGCAATCATCGCTGAGATCATTCGCCTCAACAACACTCAGGAACCAGCTGACGACATCGATAGCTTGGCAAACCGCCGTGTTAAATTGGTTGGCGAACTCGTGCAGCGTCAGTTCCGCATTGGACTGCTACGCATGGAACGAAACACCAAGGACCGCATGAGCATGAGCGAAATCGAAACAGTTGCTCCAGGGCAGCTCATTAACGCTCGCCCAGTGGTTGCTGCCGTTCGTGAATTCTTTGCCAGCTCACAGCTATCACAGTTCATGGACCAGATTAACCCGCTGTCTGAACTTGCTCACAAACGACGTTTGAGCTCGATGGGTCCTGGTGGCCTGTCTCGTGAACGTGCCGGTTTTGAAGTCCGTGATGCGCACGCAACACACTATGGTCGTATCTGTGCTGTCGAAACGCCAGAAGGCGCCAACATTGGTTTGGTACTAAACTTGGCTAATTACGCTCGTGTGAACGACTACGGCTTTATTGAAACTCCTTACCGTAAGGTTATTAACGCCGCAACAGCCAAAGATATTGTTGGTCACATTGCTGCCGTTGACTACGAAGACGAAAAGGGCAAAGTAATCGTAAAGGCCGGTGCAAAAGTCACCGCTGCCGATGCTACCAAACTTGCAGCCGTCAAGTCACAGATCACCTGGCCAGTCAAAGCAAAAGTCTCCACCGATGTTGTCTACATGGACGCCTACGAGGAGCAAATTGCTGTTATTGCCGGTGGTGGTAACGCTGTTGACGCTGACGGTTACTTTGTGAACGATCGTGTTGGTGCTCGCCAGAACTTGAAGTCAAGTGAAGTTGACGCCAACGATGTCACATTCATGGATGCCAGTCGTAACCAGATTATTGGTTCGTCAGCCGGCCTGATTCCGTTTATTGAAAAGAACTACGTGTACCGAAGTTTGATGGGTAGTAACCAGCAACGCCAGGCAGTGCCGCTGATTCAGCCACAGTCACCAATTGTTGGTACTGGTTTGGAAACTTCAGCCGCTCGCAACACCGGTCAGGTTATCTTGGCTGAAGCCGATGGTGAAGTTACAAAGGCAGAAGCCGCCGAAGTCGTCGTTAAGTACAAAGAAGGCAGTGTGACCTATCAGCCACAGCACTTTGTGCGTAGTAACGAAGGCACCAGCATCAACCAAAAGGTTGTGGTCAACACCGGTGACAAAGTGAAGGCTGGCGATGTATTGATCGAAGGTATGTCAATTCAGAACGGTGAGCTTGCACTTGGTAAGGACCTTCGCGTGGCATTCATGCCATGGGGCGGTTACAACTTTGAAGACGCCATCATCATCTCTCGTAAGCTTGTTGAAGATGACACGTTGACCTCGATTCACATCGTTGACTTCATGATTGAAGTTCGCGAAACCAAGTTAGGGCCAGAAGAAACTACTCGTGACATTCCAAATGTATCAGAAGACGTCCTGCGTCACCTCGACGACGAAGGTATCGTGCGCATTGGTGCAGAAGTTCACCCAGGAGATATCTTGGTTGGAAAGATCACGCCAAAGGGCGAACAAGAACTTTCGAGCGAAGAGCGCTTACTGCGCGCTATCTTCGGTGAAAAAGCCAAAGAAGTTCGCGATACTTCACAGCGTATGTCCAACGGCAAACACGGTAAAGTCGTGGGTGTCAAAATCTTTAGCCGCGAAAATGGCCACGAACTCAAGGCTGGCGTTATCAAGCAAATCCAGGTCTTTGTGGCTCAGATGCGTAAGATTAGCGTTGGCGACAAACTCGGTGGTCGTCACGGTAACAAGGGTGTAATTGCCCGAATTTTGCCACAAGAAGACATGCCATTCATGGAAGACGGTACTCCTACCGACATCGTGCTGAACCCACTAGGTGTGCCATCACGTATGAACGTTGGACAATTATTTGAAACGCACCTCGGTATGGCTGCTCGCGTACTTGGTATGCATGTTGCCAGCCCATCATTCAACGGTGTGCCTGTGCCAAAGATCGAAGAACTTCTAAAGGAAGCTGGTCTGCCAACAGATGGTAAGCAACAATTGTACGATGGCCGCACCGGTGATGCATTCCGCGAACGCACTACAGTCGGCAGCATGTACATGATTAAGCTAAACCACATGGTTACGGATAAGATCCACGCCCGTTCGACTGGTCCATACACCATGGTTACCCAGCAGCCGCTTGGTGGTAAGGCTCAAAACGGTGGTCAGCGATTTGGAGAGATGGAAGTCTGGGCTCTCGAAGCTTATGGTGCCGCTACAACGTTGCAAGAAATGCTTACTATTAAATCCGATGACGTCTACGGTCGTTCAAAGGCTTACGAATCGATCATTAAGAAAGCTGCCATTGTTGGTCCAAAGATTCCTGAAAGCTTCAACGTGCTTGTCAAAGAATTGCAGGGTCTTGGCCTAAAGGTTGACCTTGTTGCATCTGATGCCTTGGTTGACGCTGAAGCAGTCCTGGCCAGCAACATCCGTGATGAAGCCGAGCATCCTGCCGAAGTCGATGTACCACAACCCGCAATCTCTGATGTTGATGTCAGTGAAGATGCCGATACCGTTGAAGACTTTGCGGTTGTTGATATTAGTGACGAACTTGCCGATAACGAAGCAGCTCTAGTTGCAGCAGATAATAGTACTGACGATTCTGGGGCTGACGCCACAGATGACGATAACGATGAGGAGGCAAAATAATGCGACGATATGCCTACGGCAGTGATATTGCCAACTTTGACGCTGTTCGCCTAGCAGTTGCTAGCGCAAAAGACATTCTAGACTGGAGCTACGGCGAAGTCTTAAAACCAGAAACGATTAACTACCGAACCCAAAAACCAGAACGCGACGGATTATTCTGTGAGCGGATCTTTGGGCCGGTGAAAGACATTAACCCACACGACGCTAAATACAAGGGTGTTCGTTCACGCGAAGCCGCTGTCGACAAGAACGGTGAGCTCGTAACCCGCAGCATTGTGCGCCGTGAACGCATGGGCCACATTAGCCTTGCTGTACCAGTTGGTCATATTTGGTTCCTTCGTGGTACTCCTAGTGCTATGGGCTTGTTGCTTGGCATGACTGTCAAGAACTTGGAGCGCGTGGCTTACTTTGCCAGCTATATCATCATTAATGTTGATACCGAAAAGCGCGACAAGAAATTAACTGACAAAGAAGCCGAATTCAAGGCTGCTCAGGAAGCGATTAAGCTCCGTTACGAGCAAGAAGCTAAGGATGAAAACGCCAACGTTAAAGCTTTAGCCGAAATGCAAACCAAGGAAATCGAAGAAGTGAGCAAAGAGTTTGATGAGCTCAAGACCCAGCTGACTGGTTTGAACAAGCTGAGCCTGATCAACGAAACCGATTATCGTAACCTACCCGATGACGTTCGCGAACTCGTGAAGGTTGGTATGGGTGGCGGTGCGCTCAAGACCTTACTCGACGAGATCGATCTAAAGCAACTCATTGCCGACCTTGCCAAGGAGTCAGAAGACGCCAAGGGTCAACGCAAGAAGAAGCTCATGAAGCGCCTGCGTTTGCTGGAATCAATGGACCGCGCTGACATCGAACCAGGTTCGATGTGTGTCACGGTACTACCAGTCATTCCTCCAGACCTTCGCCCAATGGTGCAGCTTACCGGTGGACGTTTTGCGACATCCGATTTGAACGACTTATACCGTCGTGTCATCAACCGTAACAACCGTTTGAAGAAGTTGATGGACTTAAACGCTCCCGAAGTGATTCGTCGCAATGAACAGCGCATGCTTCAGGAAGCTGTTGATGCCCTGATTGACAACAACAGCGCTCGTTCTGGCCGCGCTGTAGCCGCAACTGGTCAACGCCGCCGCTTGAAGTCTTTGAGTGACATGCTCAAAGGTAAACAGGGTCGTTTCCGTCAGAACTTGCTTGGTAAGCGTGTGGACTACTCTGGTCGTTCAGTTATTGTGGCTGGCCCAGAACTCAAGATCCACCAGTGTGGGCTGCCAAAGATGATGGCACTTGAACTGTTCAAGCCATTTGTGATTGGTGAACTGATCGCCCGCGAACAAGCGCACAACATTCGCTCGGCTAGCCGTTTGATTGAAACCGGCGAAACCATCGTTTGGGATGCATTAGACGAAGTCATTAAGGGCAAGTACGTGCTCTTGAACCGTGCGCCATCACTGCACCGTCTGTCGATTCAGGCTTTCCAGCCAACACTGATCGAAGGTCGTGCTATCCAGTTGCACCCACTCGTCTGTAAGGGCTTTAACGCCGACTTCGACGGTGACCAGATGGCCGTCCACCTTCCATTGAGCGACGAAGCTCAGGCCGAAGCGCGTGACATCATGGCCGCCAACAAGAACTTGTTGAAGCCAGCCGATGGTTCACCGATTCTGCACATCGAACAAGATATCGTCCTCGGTTGTTACTACTTAACCTATGACCGCCCTGGTATCGACCAAAAGGATGTTAAGTCATTCACCGGTGTTGAAGAAGCCTTCATGGCTCTTGATGCCAAGAAACTAAGGCTGCAAAGTGCCGTCCGTATGCCATTCCGTGGCGAAGTTCGTACCACGACGCTTGGTCGTATTCTGTTCAACGAAATCTTCCCCGAAGACTTTGCGTTCCAAGACGAGCCAATGACCAAGAAGCGCCTGCAAAAAGTTATGGCTGCCGTCTACGCTCAGTACGGTCAGGATAAAACTGCCGAAATTGCCGACGATCTTAAAGATATTGGTTTCCGCTATGCGACCGGCTCTGGAATCTCCATGGGCATGGGTGACTTCGAACCAATCATTGGCATGGATGAAGCTGTCGCAGGTGGCGAAGTTCGTGCAGCTGCTATTTCTGAGCAGTTCGAGCAAGGCTTCATCACTGAAGACGAACGCTACCGTTTGACCGTTGACAACTGGACCAAACTGGATGACCACGTACAAGACATGCTTGCCACACAAATGGTTGGCAAAGACTCATCAATGGCCATTGCGATCACTTCTGGTGCTCGTGGTAACATTTCTCAGATGAAAATGTCCGTTGGTATGCTCGGTGTGTTCCAGGATGCTTCTGGTCAGGCCATTGAATTGCCTATTAAATCTGGCTACATCAAGGGTCTTGACCCACTCGAATACTTTACCGGTACTCGTGGTACCCGTAAGGCCTTGATCGACATCGCCCTGAAGACCGCCGACGCCGGTTACTTGACTCGTCGTTTGGTCGACGTATCACAAGATGTGTTTACGCTCGAAGACGAAACGCAGGATCCTGGCTTTGCTATGACCCGCGAAGACGCTGCCGAAATCGGTGTGAGCTTTGGTTCACGTTTAGTTGGCCGTTACGTCGCCGAAGACATCAAGGGTTACCTAAAGCGCGAAGAAGCGATTACTCAGGAAATTGCTGATAGGCTCGATGCCGACGAAAGCATCAGCCAAGTGAAGATCATGAGTGCCCTGAGCTGTACATCAGTTCGCGGCGTATCTCAGAAATCTTACGGTGTTGACCCAGCAACTGGTAATATTGTTGCCGAACATCACCCGATTGGTGTGATTGCCGCTCAGTCTATCGGTGAGCCTGGTACCCAGCTATCGTTGGACTCCAAGCACCGTTCTGGTGCTGTCCTAGCTGATGATACCGCGCAAGGCCTGAGCCGTATTGAAGAGTTGTTCGAAGTTCGTACGCCAAAGGGTCAAGCCTACATGACCGAAATCGCTGGTATTGCCAACGTTTGGGAAGAAGGCGATCACTACGTCGTATCTGTTACGGCTGACGATGGCGAAAACATCACCCTGAAGCTTGGTGAGCGCAAGCCGCACCTAGCGAGCGGTTCGGACGTTTCCATCGGTGACGTTGTTGCGGCCCTAGAAGATGGCTCAGAACCACTGATTGCGCCAATGGCCGGTAGTGCGGAAATTACCGACAAAGCAGTCATCATTACGCCAACCAAACAAAGTGTTGTGCGCTATGAAATTCCTGGATTCAAGCAGCTTCAAGTTAAGGACGGCGACAAAGTTGTTGCCGGTCAGCGCCTGACGAACGGTTCAATGAACTTGCAAGACCTTATGCGCTTGCAGGGCGTTGAAGCAACCCAGCGCTACATCATGAACCAGATCTTGTCGATCTTTGCTGGTCAAGGCCAGAACATCGCCGACAAGCACCTGGAAATCATCGTTCGCCAGATGTTTAGCCGTGTTCAGGTCGAAGAAGCTGGTGACAGTGACTTCGTAACGGGTGATGTGGTTTCTAAGCTAGCCGTTGCCGAAGCCAATGAAGCATTGGTCGCTGACAACAAGAAGCCAGCTAAGCCAGTACAATTGTTGCTTGGTATTACCAAAGCATCGTTGTCGACTGACTCATTCCTAAGTGCTGCATCGTTCCAGGACACCACTCGTGTCTTGATCGCTGCCGCCACTAGTGGTCGCGTCGATAAACTGTACGGTCTGAAGGAAAACGTCATCTTGGGTCGCAAGATTCCTGTTGGTACCGGTTGGAGTGATCCAGACGCCGAGGTTGTTTCAGAAGACGAAACAGTTGAACTAGCCGCCTAAACCTGTTAAAGTAGTAATATCGTAAAACTAAGTAGTCTGAGCCAGGAAGCCGGCATTTGCTTCCCGCAGCAGTAGATTACAGATACAAGGAGCATAAATGCCAACAATTAACCAGCTTATTCGTAAGCCACGCGTGCGTGCGAACGATAAGAGTAAGTCACCAGCTTTGCAGCGCGTGACAAACAACCTCAAGACCAAAAACTATGAAAAGCCAGGACCACTAAAGCGTGGTGTCTGTGTCAAGGTTACAACCAAGACTCCAAAGAAGCCAAACTCAGCTTTGCGTAAGGTTGCACGTGTACGCCTTTCCAATGGTTACGAAGTCTGGGCTTACATCGGTGGCGAAGGTCACAACTTACAAGAACACGCCGTTGTACTGATTCGTGGTGGACGCGTCAAGGACCTTCCTGGTGTGCGTTATCACATTGTCCGTGGCACACTTGACCTTCAAGGTGTCGCTAACCGCAAGCAGGGCCGTTCGAAATACGGTGCCAAGAAAGAGAGCAAATAATGCCACGTAAAAAGACCGCCTCATTAGTTCGTGATATTCCAGCTGACCGTTTGTACGGCAGCGTCCCAATTCAGCGTCTTATTAACCGTGTTATGTTGAACGGCAAGAAGCAATTGGCAGAAAAGCTTGTATACACTGGTCTTGAAAAAGCCGCTAGCAAGCTCAAAGTAGAAAACCCGCTCGAAGTATTTGAGCAAGCCTGGAAGAACGTCCAGCCACAGGTCGAGACTCGTTCTCGTCGTGTCGGTGGCGCCAACTACCAGATCCCTTTTGAAGTAAAAGGCCAGCGCCAAAGCCACCTTACGCTTATGTGGTTCGTAGCTGCCGCTCGTTCTCGCAAGGGTATGAGTATGGCCGATCGCCTTGCAGCTGAATTTATGGACGCCTACAATGGACAAGGTGCCGCAGTCAAAAAACGTGAAGACGTGCACAAGATGGCAGAAGCCAACCGCGCCTTCGCTCACTTCGCTCGGACCTAATCATGACAGACATGGCATCTGGTCCAGAAGACTTCCCGTTTACAATAGAAACTAGAATTGATAACGTGGATGAAGGGGCAGTTGTTGGCACTGAGGTTGTATTCCCAGATGATAGATATAACAGATACGAGGCAACTTTTAGTCATGGACATCAAGACTTTGGGTTCGGCAAAGACCTACTACCACAAACCACTATTAAAGTCAGCGGCCCCATGGCACGTACCGATCCAGAAAAATCAAGCGTAGAGGTTGAATATCCTCCCGACAAATCAAAACATGCAAGAGTTGAACTAAACCTCGGCGGACATCGAAGCGTAGAAGAGATTGAGCGTCTGTATGGCAAACTAGCGACACTTTTAAGAGAACATTTGTAATAACCGAGAGGAAAAGTTAGACAATGGCAGACAAGAAAACACCAATGGACAAGATTCGTAACCTCGGTATTATCGCGCATATTGATGCCGGTAAGACCACTACCACCGAAGGTATTCTGTACCGAACCGGCCTAAACCACAAGATTGGTGCGGTGCACGACGGTGAAACGACGACCGACTGGATGGCTCAGGAGCGCGAACGTGGTATTACGATTGTCGCTGCCTCTGTCACTTGTTTCTGGAAAGGTCACCAGATCAACATTATTGACACCCCGGGTCACATCGACTTCACGGCAGAAGTTGAGCGCTCACTGCGTGTGCTTGATGGTGCTGTTGTGGTCTTCGACGGTAAGATGGGTGTTGAATCTCAGTCTGAAACCGTTTGGCGCCAGGCCGATAAGTATGGCACGCCTCGTATGTGCTTTATTAACAAAATCAACCAAACTGGTGGTGACTTCTACAAATCGCTCGATACCATCCACGCACGTCTTTCTAAGCGCGCTTTTCCAATCCACTTGCCAATCGGCTTTGAGCAGAGCATCAACGGTATCGTTGACCTGGTTGCCCTAAAGGCCTACACCTACAAGGAATTTACTGATCACGAAATGGTCGAAGGTGAAATCCCAGCCGACATGATGGATCAGGTTAAAAAATACCGTTCTTTGCTGATCGAAAACGCTGTTGCCGAAGATGAAGCAACCCTCGAAAAATATTTCGAAGTTGGTGAAGAAGGTCTGACTGAAGCCGAAATTAAGCACGCTATTCGTGTCGCAACACTCACCGGTAAGTTCTTTGTGGTTACTGGTGGTGATGGTCGTGGCGTGATGGTCGAAAAAGTTCTAGACCTTGTTAACGACTACTTGCCAGCACCAAACGATCGCTCCAACACATGGGGTACTCACCCAAAGACCGGCGACGAAATCGAGCGCAAGCACGACGAAACCGAGCCATTTTCTGCGCTAGCTTTCAAGATTACCACTGACCCGTTTGTAGGCAAGCTAGCCTACTTCCGTGTCTACTCTGGTAAGATCACCGCTGGCTCATACATTCTTAACAGCTCTACGGGCGAAAAAGAGCGTGTTGGTCGTATTGTTCGTTTGCAAGCTGATAAGCGTACCGATGTCACAGAAGTCGGTTCTGGCGACATTGCTGCCATCGTTGGCCTCAAAGGCACCACAACCGGTAACACACTCTGTGACCCCGCTAACCCCATTGTCCTGGAAAACATTACCTTCCCAGACCCTCCAGTGTCGATTGCCATTGAACCAAAGACCAAAGCCGACCAAGAAAAGATGTCTATCGCCCTGCAACGCCTGGCCGAAGAAGACCCAACTTTCCGTGTCCGCACCGATGATGAAACGGGCCAGACCATCATTAGCGGTATGGGTGAGCTCCACCTAGAAATCATTGTCGACCGCATGAAGCGCGAGTTTACGGTTGAAGCAAACATCGGTCAGCCACAGGTTGCCTACCGCGAATCGATCCGTAAGAGCGGTGTTGAGGTCCAAGGCAAGTTCATCCGTCAATCTGGTGGTCGTGGTCAGTACGGTGATGTTTGGCTCCGCGTATCTCAGAATGAGCAAGGTGCTGGGTTCGAATTCATTAACTCTATCAAGGGTGGTGTTGTTCCTGGCGAATACATCAAGCCAGTTGAACAGGGTATTAAAGAAGCTCTTGCCAACGGTGTTATCGCTGGGTACCCAGTGGTTGATGTTAAGGCCGAACTCTACGATGGAAGCTACCACGAAGTTGACTCCAACGAAATGGCCTTTAAAATCGCCGGTTCTATGGCGATCCAAGAAGGTGTGAAAAAAGCTGGCCCAGTACTGCTAGAGCCAGTCATGAAAGTTGTTGTTGTTACTCCTGAAGAATTCATGGGTGACGTTATTGGCGACTTGAACAGCAAGCGTGGCCGTATCGAATCGATGGAAGATCTGACGGTTGGTATCAAGGAAATTACGTCTTTCGTACCGCTTGGTGAAATGTTTGGCTACACCACTAACCTCCGTAGCTCGACCCAAGGTCGCGCCAGCTCCAGCATGGAGCTCGATCACTACGCCGATGTACCAAACAACGTCGCTGAGGCCATTATCGCCAAGAATGCGAAGTAACAGATGATGGAACGAGATCTAAGCCCCGAAGCAGTTGTTGATGGCCAAGTCAAACATGCGATAACTATGGCAGGACATTTAGAGGCTGGGGCTGATAGCTTGCGTGAAGAGGCGGGAAAATATTGGGCAATGGCGCAGTGACTTCGTAGAGAAGATCTAGCCGCCAATCAGGCCTTGCTTGCCGAACAGAATCTTGCGGAACTAGCAGACTAGTGGTACAACGGGTAAAGGCATAGACCAAGACAAACATGGTAGAACATACAGAATCACCGTTCTTAGCTGATTATGGAGACCTTGAACCAGGCGTGCTAGATAAGTCACTGGAAATCTGTATCCAGGGCTTGCATGCTGCAAGGGAATCGGGAGACAGAGCAGCTGCCGTTAATTACTGGGAAGCTGCCGAAGCCATGGAAGCTGTCAGGGGTTTGCGTGCTATAGGCAGCCCGATACCTGCACCAGATCAGCGTACGAATCCAACGATCCAAATTACGAACGCTCAGGGCTTCTTGGCTCGATAATTACTCTTTACAAAGCAGGTAGGATTTTCTATACTATCTCTAGTAACTCGTGTGAGTTCTAGTATTCTCATGCTACTAAACAGCAATATAAGCTAATAACAAGGAGTCATTTTAATGGCAGCAGATAATTTTGACCGTACTAAGCCTCACGTCAACGTTGGTACTATGGGTCACGTCGACCACGGTAAGACAACGCTAACCGCAGCAATCACTCACGTGCTTGCAAAGCGCCTTCCAAGCAAAGTCAACGTTCCAAAGAACTACGACGAAATTGACAACGCTCCTGAAGAAAAAGCTCGCGGTATAACCATCGCAACCTCTCACCAGGAATACGAATCAGAAAAGCGCCACTACGCCCACGTCGACATGCCTGGTCACGCCGACTACGTTAAGAACATGATTACCGGTGCTGCACAGATCGATGGCGCAATTCTCGTCGTTGGTGCCAACGATGGTCCATTGCCTCAGACTCGCGAACACGTACTTCTTGCCAAGCAAGTGGGCGTTCCAAGCATCTTGGTCTTCTTGAACAAGATGGACCTTGCAGATGCTGACCTTGTTGAACTCGTCGAAGAAGAAATCCGCGAGTTACTCGAAAAGAACGGTTTTGACCGCGATGCACCTATCATTAAGGGTTCTGCTACCAAGGCACTCGCTGGCGACGCCGCAAGTGAAGATGCAATCATGGAATTGGTTGCTGCGCTTGATTCATACGTTCCAGAGCCTAAGCGCGAACTCGATAAGCCATTCCTGATGCCTATCGAAGATGTTTTCTCAATCAAGGGTCGTGGTACCGTTGCTACTGGCCGTATTGAGCAAGGTATTGTTAAGATCAACGAAGAAGTTGAAATCGTCGGTATCCGCGACACTCGTAAGACTGTTGTGACCGGTGTTGAAATGTTCAAAAAGAACCTCGACCAAGGTCAGGCTGGCGACAACGTCGGTATCCTGCTCCGTGGTATTGAGCGCGACGACATCGAGCGTGGTCAGGTCTTGGCTAAGCCAGGTACCGTGACACCACACACCGACTTTGATGCCGAAGTTTATATCCTCACCAAAGAAGAAGGTGGTCGCCACACTCCTTTCTTCAAGGGCTACAAGCCTCAGTTCTACTTCCGTACTACGGACGTAACTGGTGAAGTTGAACTTCCAGCTGATAAAGAAATGGTCATGCCTGGTGATACCATCACGTTCAAGGTTAAGTTACTACAGCCAATCGCCATGGAACAAGGTCTACGCTTCGCTATCCGCGAAGGTGGCCGTACCGTTGGTGCCGGTGTTGTAACCAAAATCGACAAATAGGTTACAACCTACGTGACTCAAAAGACCCCCTTTCGAGGGGGTCTTTTAGTTTGGCATGTTGAAACGGTGCTGATTGCGTCCAACAACAGTTTTTTGGTAATGTGCTAGAATAATAGGACTATGAGTCAGGACGAATTCACAAAGCTATTCAAATACCTCCAGGAGTTTAGAAAAGACGTTGAGACACGTTTTGACAAAGTCGATAATGAGATCCGTGAAACCAAGCTTTCAGTTGGTGAACTAGCCGGCAATCTCAAAGATTATCACCAGGAACTTCTCTTATTAGCCCACAAAGTCGATCGCCTAGAGCGCTGGATCCAACAAGTCGCCCAAAAAACCGGCGTGACACTTGAGTACTAGTCCATGAGCTGGTTTTCAAAGAAACGCAACGACAACAGTTCCGTTGAGGGCTCGAAAGAGGTTGCTACTGAAGCTACAGACGTACGAAGCCTCCGCCAACCGAATACGGCTAGCACGGGCGGCTTTGAAATGATCATCGATGATGTCTTTACCATTAAGGGCCGCGGCACAATTGTAACCGGCAAAATTAAGTCTGGTGCAGTGTCGGTAGGTGATGTCATTTATGCGAACGGTGCCGTAATTGAAGTTGCGGGCGTAGAAGAGTTTCGCAAGAAACTGCAATCCGCCACCGTAGGCCAAGATGTAGGGTTGCTCGTTAGGATGGGCTCGACAGCCGAGTCACTAATGCGAGGTACGTTGTTGTATAAATAAGCTCCCGCGGCGTGCTTGTCTTTACTCGCTAATGTCAAGGACTGGCTTGTTGGGGACTACATTGGGAACTTAACCAATCGTAAGTACAAGTGTAGCGCTGTCATTCAAGTCGGTTGAATCTGTTGTATACTTGAAGTAATGGGTGAGAACGCGCGTTTTGTTGACTACTATGAGCTGCTGGCAGTGCCTACAAATGCCGGACCTGGCCAAATTAGAGTTGCGTACATTCGACTAGCAAAGCTACATCACCCTGACGCCGGAGGCTCAAATTCGGCAATGCAGCAACTCAACACCGCTTATCGTACGCTTATGACATCGTCTAGTAGAAAAGCCTACGACAAGCTTCATGACTTTCATACGGGGAGCACCGTATCAAAATATCGCGAAACTGGCACTGGTTCGCAAGGGGAAGCGACCGATGATCTATCAGATGACGAAATAGATGATTTTCTTGACAGTATATTCGCCGAATACCACAACCAACCGAAACCCAAGCCAACTCTGCTTAAGAAAATCCGCGAACTGTTCTGAGCCAATAGCCCAGCTTATCAACGTAGTTTGGTGTAAAATAAGTACTGAATGAAGATTACTTTACACCCAGCAGAGCATGGCGACCGTCGCTTTACAGTAGACAAGCCGCCAGTGACAGGGGCACTAATTACGGTGCGCGATGATTCTAATTACCAGGGTCTTGTAATTGCAGACTCCCCTAGAAAAGAGGAAGAGGAATTTGGGTTTGCTGAAGGTGGCGTAGTGACAGAAGATGGCATCCGCGAACTCGTTGAAAACGATCGGCAAGCTGAAGCGTTAGTACGTGGTTTTGTGCAAAGGCATTTCGGGACTACTACTGCGCCGCAGTGAAATAACCTGGTTCCTTTTGATTTTTGGCAAAAATAAGGTAAAATACTCTTATAAACTAATTGTGCTGACTAAAAGTCGTCGTATAGGTTGATATAACGGATATGATGATGTTACAGCACCAGGCCGAATAACGTCGGTAGGAGATATTTTTTATGGCTGACGCCAAAACAGAAGCAGGCAAACAGAAGATTCGTATTCGTCTAAAAGCCTACGATCACAAAGTCATTGACCAAGCTGCAAAGCAGATTGTTGACACCGCACTACGCACGGGTGCAACCCTTGCCGGCCCAATCCCATTGCCAACGCGCAAAAGCACCTTTACCGTGGTTAAAAGCCCACACGTTTACAAAAAAGGCCGTGAACAGTTCGAAATGCGCATTCACAAACGTCTTATTGATGTCTTCGAGCCTACCCCAAAGACCATCGACAGCCTCATGAACCTCTCCCTTCCAGCTGGCTGCGACGTTGAAATTAAGATGTAAACCCCCTAAATTTGACATATTCTACTAAATAATGTAGAATATTGTCATGACTAATCCAGACAAAGCAGTTAATTTCGGCCATTTTCATCCTGAAGTGACAGAAGATACGGTTATTATAAGCCGGTGGGATCGAAGGGCTGTTACAGGTGTCCTCAAGGCTATTATTAGTGAGGGCTTTCTTGACGCTGATGCTATCCCAAAGCCAGACGCGAGGGGTATAACTAAGTTGACTCCCGAGCTTGCTGGCTACACTGCTTTAGGTATGGGAAGCTTCGCAGAGAGCGAAGCTGACCCAAGACGACGATCTTTTCTAGAACGTCGAGCACTTTCACTTGGTCAGGCATCTTTACAGGCTGGTCTAGTCCAAGAACCGCCACTATCGCAGGTTGATCCAGAACTCCATTTTGAGCTTACAGACATGGTTCAAGAACTGCACGCTCTGCACCCTCAGCCACAAGATACAACCGACTTATAAACCAAGTTGCTACTTTGACAGTGACTGCGTAGCAAGAATAATATGTAGTAGGCAATTGCTGAAAAATCCTACAGCACTTGGTTGCTGAATCTTGTACAAGATAGGGTATGGTACTTATATTGCAGGATAGAAATTTGAATATAGCGCCTCCGGCTGAGTCATTTCCCCCCGATACTACTGCAGCTCATAGTGTTGCAGAGTTGCCAGTTTTTCCTATGCAAGGCTTTCGAGATCTTTTTGACCCAGCCCCAACGCTCCACAAAAGGTCTGACGAAGAATTTTTAACCACCATTGCGGCAACTCGGCGGCCAGTAGTCATAGAAGGCTTAGGCCGACTCACCGGCAGTGAAATTATGCTTGTGACGGGCTTATACGTTGCGGAAGACGCGAGACAGGGAGAGCTTGATTATGCCAGGGCCGAACCGCTAGCAACTATAGATACAGACCGCCAATTGGAAATTATTGCTTATACACATGCGTACGCCAAAAAAACAGCCAATCTCGTCGTTGAAATGACACAAGAGATACAAGCACAACAGGCTGAATCAGTGCAAGGCTCAGCCGAGCTATTGCCGAGCGCGATTGACGTAGCAGCCATGGTAACCGCCGCATTTGCTCACCGTTACGAAGGATTTACACATAAGCCAGAAAAACGCCGAAGTATGCGTGACTACTATATGCACACAGATGATATAGCCAGAAACATTCATACGGGTTGGGGTGTGCCGCTCGACGATGCCGATCGATCTAGACGCGACCTACTAAAGTTTGTTGGCCGTGAGCATGATGGATTAGAGAAAACCTTTCACAATTCCACGCAAGATATGATGCTCTATCTAAGCCGAGGTCTGCCAGTTGCATCACCTCTTGTGGCAGAGGAAGTGTTACTACAACTTGGCAACCCAAAGGCGAGACGGGTTGCCCGTGCACTTCGCCGTATGACTCGCGCGAAAGACGATTTAGGCAACAGAACCCCTTACAAGCGTTACATAAACGATGGCATTGTCGACGAGGAGGCGGGTGAACTCTGGCTGATTCCAAAGGATACAGATATATATAACAATTGGATCCAGGAACCTCTTCCTGCAGGTAATAAAGCAATACGTAAGGCCAGTGACTATCGCGCAGCCGATGCGCAAATTTCAAGAGCTATCGCAAGACTCGGAGATACCTGTCTTCTTGAAAGAAGTAAACGTCTCAAGACTAACACCAATGAAGATCTCCGTCTGCAACGGGAGGCTGAGCGAGGGGCCGGTATTATCTTTAGACATCGCATTATAGGAGCACAATTCCACGACAGATTTGCTGCGTGAATTTCAACTACCAGCGTATGCATACTCTACACTCGGCTGTTATATGTCTAAAATAAGTACTTCACACGATCACTCTCGATTGGACCGTAACATTGAACATGCCAAGCTGCTGGCGGCTATATATTGTAGCGTGGGATATTTATCACAACCTGACGTTATAGTAGAATTTGCAACAGGTTGACAGGAGTTAGATTGTTGTGCTAATCTGTAATGGTATTTATTAAAACCTAGCACTTGGTGAGTTTGGAAGGTCTGTCCCTAACAGGGGTAGAAACCGCAAGCAACCAAGCATTTTTATGCTCACGCTTCAAAATGAACAGCAGGACTAAACTAAAGGTTAACTATGAAAGCTTTGATCACCCGTAAGGTTGGCATGACAAGCACTATCGCCGAAGATGGTGTTGTGACTGCTGTAACCTTGCTTTCCGCTAGTCCTTGCGTCATTACGCAAGTGAAAACCGACGAAGTTGATGGCTACAGCGCTATCCAGGTCGGTTTTGAAGAGTCAAAGGAGCAAAATACTCCTAAGGCGCAAAAAGGACATTTTAAGGCCGCTGGCGCCATGCCAAAGATCGTCCGCGAATTCCGTCTCAAAGACGCATCAGAGTTAACAGAAGACCTCAAGGTTGGAGAATCCATCAGCCCAGAGGTCTTTTCAGTTGGCGACGTTGTCCATGTTACGGGTACCAGCAAGGGTAAGGGTTGGGCCGGTACTATCAAGCGCCACAACTTCCATCGCCAGCGCAAAACGCACGGTGGTAAGGGCGACACCCGTAAGCCAGGTTCAATTGGTTCGATGTACCCACAGCACATCCTGAAGGGCAAGAAAATGGCCGGACAAATGGGTCACGAGCAAGTGACTGTCCAGAACCTTAAAGTTGCATTTGTTGATATGGAATTGGGTGTCATTGGTGTGACCGGTGCAGTCCCTGGCCCACGCAAGAGCATTGTTATCGTGAAGGGGGCAAATTAATATGGCAACTACTATCTCCAAAAATGGGGCTACCATTGCTACGTATACTAAGTCTGGTACTAAGGCTACGACTGCCGCTAAGCTCAGCACTGACGTCTTTGGTGTTGTTCCTGAAAATCACGAGCTGTTAAAGCAAGCCTACGTTACCTACCTGGCTAATGGCCGTGAAAACCTCGCCGTTACTAAGACTCGTGGTCTTGTCAGCGGTGGCGGTAAGAAGCCATGGAAGCAAAAAGGAACTGGCCGCGCACGTTTTGGTTCATCAAGAAACCCAATCTGGCGTGGCGGTGGTATCGCTTTTGGTCCAACCGGCCAAGAAAACTACTCCAAGGCTATCAATGTGAAAGCAAAGCGCCTGGCAATTCGTCAAGCACTGAGCCTGGCTGCAGAAGCTGGCAAAATCATCGTGATCGAAGAACTTACTTCTAAAGCTGGCAAAACAGCTGAACTCGCCGCATTGCTTACAAAAATCAACGTTACCAAGAATGTTCTGCTTGTTGTTGATAATAAGACCGACGAACTAACACGTGCTGCCAACAACCTTGGCAATGTCAAACTAGTCGCTGCTAACTACGTGAACGTTTACGACACGCTGAATGCTGACACTATTGTGTTAACCAACGCAGCCGTCACAACAATCACCGAATGGTTGACCGCAAAAGCAGCTTCATACACAAAGGCTGCTGACGCCAAGAAAACTATTGCGGCAAAGAAAGGTGATAAGTAATGTACAAATCTATCTTACTCAAGCCTCGTCTGAGCGAAAAGTCCTACGGACTAAGCCAGCTAACGCGTACGTACATCTTCGAAGTACCTACTAATGTGAACAAGCAAACGGTCGCTCACGCTGTCGAAGAGCAGTATGAAGTTGTCGTTAGCAACGTGAACGTGGCTAACTTCCTTGGTAAAGCCAAGCGAACCGTTCGCAAGGGCGGAAAAGCTGTTAAAGGTCGCGAAGCTGACTATAAGAAAGCTTATGTAACGTTGGCCGAAGGCCATGTTTTGCCAATCTTTGCAGTCGAAGAAGAAGCTGATGCCAAAGCCGCTAAGGCCGAGGAAAAGGCTGCCAAGAAGGATAAGAAGTCTGCTAAAGAGACTAGCAAGGAGAGCAAATAATGGCTATTAAAACGTATAAGCCAACTACTCCCGGCCGTCGTGGCATGTCCAGCCAGGACTTCAGCGACATCACGACTCGCAAGCCTTTGCGCTCACTGTTAGTTGCCAAGCGCCGTGGTAGTGGCCGCAACAACCAAGGTCGTATTACGACTCGTCACCAAGGTGGTGGCGCCAAGAAATTCTACCGTAAGGTTAACTTCAACCTGCCTGTTGGCACTGAAGCTATCATTGAGCACATCGAATATGACCCAAACCGTTCAGCTCGTATTGCACGTATTAAAGAGGCAAATGGTACGTACCACTACATTCTAGCCGTCAAAGATATGGCTGTTGGCCAAAAGATTATCTCTGATTCTGAGACTGCTATCGATGCTGGTAACCGTTTGCAGATCAAAAACATCCCAATCGGTAGTACTATTCACGCCATCGAAATCCAACCTGGCCGTGGTGCTCAGATGGTTCGTAGTGCCGGTAATGGCGCACAACTAATGGCCAAAGAAGGCCAATATGCCCAGGTTCGCCTGCCAAGTGGTGAAGTTCGCCTTATCAACCAAGAATGCATGGCATCACTTGGCGTCATCGGTAACGAACAGCACCAAAACGTCAAAATCGGTAAAGCTGGTCGTTCACGCCACCTGGGTAAGCGCCCATCCGTCCGGGGTGTTGTTATGAACGCGGCCGATCACCCGCATGGTGGTGGTGACGGTGGTCGTCACGGTATGGGTAAAGACCCGCGAACTCCATGGGGCCAGAAGACTTTGGGCTTCAAGACCCGCAGCCGTAAGTCTACGACTAAGTTCATTGTAAGAAGCCGCCATGCGGCTAAGAGGAAATAAGGAGTAAGTTATGAGTCGTTCACTGAAAAAAGGTCCATTCATCGATTTCAAGCTTGCGAAGAAGGTTGCTGCTCTGGGTAATGACGATCGCACGATCATCAAGACTTGGGCACGTGCTTCTACTATCACTCCTGATTTCGTTGGCCGCACTATCGCTGTGCACAATGGTAAAGTTCACGTCCCTGTATTTGTCACCGAAAACATGGTTGGACACAAGCTCGGCGAATTTAGCCCAACCCGCAAGTTCCGCTCACATGGCGGTAAGCTTGCTAAGGGAGGTAAATAATCATGGCTGTCCAAGCAATCGCTAAGGGTGTCAACATGAGCCCCCGTAAAGTTGCTGTTGTTGCAGCCCTTGTACGCGGTCGTAGTGTTGAAGATGCGTTAGTTATCTTGCAGAACACACCTCGCCGCAGCGCATTACCTGTTCTAAAGGTTATTGAAAGTGCCAAGGCTAACGCCGATCACAATCATGGCCTCAAGCCAGCAACCCTGCAGATTATCGAAATTAGCGTGTCACACGGCACTCGCCTGAAGCGTTACCGTCCTGCTGCGCATGGTCGTGCACTACCATTCGTTCGTCGTACTTCTCACATCCGCGTTGTTGTTGATGGCGAGAAGCGTGAAGTTAAAAAACCTGCAGCCAAAGCTGTTGCTAAGAAAGAGGAGAAGTAACATGGGACAAAAAGTTAACCCCATTAGCTACCGCCTCCAGGTCAACAAGGACTGGCGCAGCAAATGGTTTGTCGACAAGCGCGACTACGCAAAGTACTTGCGTGAAGACTTGGCAGTTCGCCGCCTTATTCACGTTAAGCTTGGCTCACGTGCCGCAATCAATAAGGTTGATATTAACCGCACGCCTAACCTGGTCACGGTAACAATTGCTACCGCTAAAGCTGGTGTGGTCATTGGTCGTGGTGGTTCTGGTGCACAAGAGCTCAAAGACGCGATCGAAAAGATCTATAAGGCACCTGTCCGCGTCAACATCGAAGAAGTTAAAAAATCAGAATTGTACGCTAAGCTGGTTGCCGAGAACATCGCCCACCAGTTAGAGCGCCGCATGAGCTTCCGTCGTGCTATCAAATCTGGTGCAGCCGCAACCATGCGTGCTGGCGCCAAGGGTATTCGTATTGAAGTTGCCGGCCGACTTAACGGTGCAGAAATGTCACGTCGCGAAAAGGAAGTTGCTGGTTCCGTACCACTTCACACACTTCGTGCAGACATTGATTACGCTGGCGTCCAAGCCAAGACTCAAGCCGGTGTTATCGGCGTGAAAGTATGGATTTACAAAGGAGAGGTAGCCTAAGATGTTAGTTCCTAGCCGAACCAAGCACCGTAAAGTGCGCAAAGGCAAAATCCGTGGTGTCGCCACCAGTGGTAACTACATTGCCTTTGGTGAATTTGCCCTACAGGCCCAAGGTCATGACCGCGTAACAAGTCGTCAGATCGAGGCAAGCCGACAGGCGATGACTCGCTACATCAAGCGTGGTGGTAAAATCTGGATCCGTATCTTCCCACACACACCCGTTACTCGCAAGCCACTTGACGTTAAGATGGGCTCCGGTAAGGGTAACCCGGAATTCTTCGTCGCCAAGGTGAAGCCTGGTACTATCTTGTTCGAAATGCAGGGTGTAACCGAAGAAACCGCCCGCGAAGCTATGCGTCTCGCTGGTCACAAACTATCCGTCAAAACCAAGTTTTTGGTTCGAGAGGAGGCGTAACGTTATGAAAATCGCAGAAATCCGCAAATTATCAACCGCTGATCTCACCACCGAGAGCACGAAGCTTCGCGAAGAAATTGCCGAGCTAAAACGTCGCATCTTGAGTGGCGAACAGCAGAACGTTCGTTTAGTTCGTGGCAAGCGCAAAGACTTAGCCCGCGTCCTAACAGTACTGAGCGATCAGCTCACAAAGGAGACCGTCTAATGGCAAAAACAATTACCGGTGTCGTGTCATCGAGCAAGACCGATAAGACCATTATCGTAACGGTCCACACCCGCAAAACCCACCCGTTGTACCGCAAGCAGTACACTGTCAGTAAGAAGTTTATGGCTCACGACGAGCAGAACGAAGCTCAGGTTGGCGACAAAGTTGAAATCGCAGAAACTCGCCCCTTGAGTGCTCGCAAGCGCTTCATTCTGAGCAAGATTCTTGAAAAGCCAGCTTTGCGTGCCGATTCATTGGCTGCTACCGCATCTGACGACAACGGCAAGAAGCAGGTGACTGCGAAGGCCGAAAAAGCAGAAGAGGAGAACGCCTAATGATTCAGCAAGAAACCCGCCTGGGTGTCTGTGACAACTCTGGCGCTAAAGAAATTCTGTGCATTCGCGTACTTGGCGGTACTCGCAAGCGCTACGCCCGTGTTGGTGACGTGATTGTCGCTACCGTAAAGCAGGCAAACCCAAGTGGTAACGTCAAGCGCAAGACAGTCGTCAAGGCAGTTGTTGTTCGCACCAACGAAAAGATTCGCCGCAAGGACGGTTCAACCATTCGTTTTGACGACAACGCCGCCGTTATTATTGGCGATGACAAATTGCCAAAAGCAACGCGTATCTTTGGACCAGTACCACGCGAACTTCGTGATATGGGTTATGCCAAGATCATTTCACTCGCACCGGAGGTACTATAACTATGAAAAACGTCGAAAAGGTATATAAGATCAAGCTCAAGAAGGGTGACACCGTCGTCGTTCGGGCTGGCAAATATAAGGGCCAGACCGGTAAGATTAGCGCTACCCATCCTACGCTGAACAAGGTAACTGTCGAAGGCATCAACATTGCCAAAAAGCACGTCAAGCCAAACAAGGTTCACCCACAAGGTGCAATTGTTGAACTAACTCGTCCAATCTGGGTTAGTAAAGTTGCGGTCATTGACCCAACCAGCAAGAAGGCAACGCGCATTGGCATGAATGTTGCTAAGGACGGTACGAAAACTCGTGTTTACAAGACGAGCGGAAAGGAGATTAAGTAACTATGGTTGATTCAACTTCCAAAAATGGGGCTACCGCTGTGAAAGCAAAAGCTACAAAGAAAACTGCATCAGCTTCAACTAGCTCTGCTCGTCTCCGTGCTCAGTACATGAATCAATTCGTGCCTGAACTCGAAAAAGAATTAGGCCTCAAAAACCTACATCAGCTGCCACGACTTGAGAAAATCGTTATTAACGTTGGTTTGGGTCGTGCAAAAGATGACAAGAAGGTCATTGAAGCCGCCACAAACACACTTCGCAAAATAACTGGTCAAGAACCCGTCCAGACGATCGCCAAGAAGTCGATCGCAGGCTTTAAGCTTCGTGAGGGCAACATGATCGGCCTCAAGCTTACCCTTCGCGGTGACAAGATGTACGAATTTGCTGATCGCCTGATCAACATCGTATTACCTCGTCTTCGTGACTTCCACGGTGTTAGCAACAAGGCTTTCGACAAAGCTGGCAACTACAGCCTTGGTCTTACCGACCAATCTGTCTTCCCAGAGCTGTCATTTGATGAGACCACCACGCCGCACGGCCTACAAGTTGTGTTTGTTATTGACGCACACGAGCAAGCTCATGCCAAGGCATTGCTCATCAAATTTGGCGTACCATTCGAAAAGGAGAACAAGTAATGGCTAAGAAATCAATCGTTGCTCGCGATTTAAAGCGACAGAAGATGATCAAGCAGTACGCGGCTAAGCGTGCACAGCTCAAAGAGCTTGGTGACTTAGAAGGCTTGGCCAAGTTGCCTCGCAACTCATCACCAACTCGCTGGAAGAATCGTTGTATCGAAACCGGTCGACCACACGCATATATGCGTCAGTTTGGTTTGAGCCGTATTAGTTTCCGCGAACATGCCGTCAAGGGCGAAATCCCTGGCGTAACGAAAGCCAGCTGGTAGAAAGGAATATATGATTACATCTACTGATCCAATCGCCGATATGTTATCTCGTATTCGTAACGCTATTGCCGTTCGTAAGCGCGAAGTAAGCATGCCACACTCAAATGTCAAAGAATCTGTTGCACGCCTGTTGCAGAAGAGCAATTTCTTAACCGACATTAAAGTTACTGATGCAACCGTTGGCAAGACCTTGGTCATTACCATCAATGGCGAGCACGAAAATGCCCGCATTACCGAAATCAAGCGCCTGAGCAAACCAGGTCGTCGTTATTACGTCAACGCGCAGGAAATCCCTGTCGTCAAGCGTGGTCGTGGCGTGGTTATTGTCTCGACCTCCAAAGGCATGATGATTGGCTCTGAAGCCAAGAAGCAACACGTTGGTGGCGAATTAATCTGTAAAGTCTACTAAGAAAGCTAAGGAAAAGGAAAGAATATGAGTCGAGTAGGAAAACTACCAATCGCCATCCCGAGCGGTGTGACAATCACTGTCGACCCAGACGAAATTACCGTCGTGGGGAGCAAAGGTACGCTAAAGCAATTTACGATGCCTGACATTACCGTTACACAAGAGGGTACCGAATTAATCGTAACTCGTGCTAACGACGAACCAAAGGTTCGTGCCAAGCACGGCCTGATGCGCGCCCTACTGAACAACCTAGTTCAGGGTGTGACAACTGGCTTTAGCAAGAAGCTAGAAATCGTCGGTGTTGGTTACCGTGTTGCCGCCCAAGGAACCGACCTTAAGTTCAACCTTGGCTTCTCGCACGATGTTATCTACAAACTGCCCACCGGCATTACCGCAACAATTGAGCAAAACACCGTCACCATCAATGGCATCGACAAGCAACAAGTTGGTCAGATTGCCGCCGAAATCCGCGCACTCAAGAAGCCAGAACCTTACAAGGGCAAGGGTATCAAGTACGAAGGTGAACGCATTATCCGGAAATCCGGTAAGTCAGGTAAGGAAAAATAGCCATGAGTAAACTTACACGTAAACAAGCAAACCAGCTACAACGCGCAAACCGCACGCGCAGCACCGTTTCTGGCACCAGTGAACGCCCTCGTTTGAGTGTTCATGTTAGTAACTTGCACGTCAGCGCGCAGATCATTAACGACGAAACATCGCAAACATTGGCAGCCGTTTCGACTATCGGCCAAAAAGCTGCAACCGGTACAATGACCGAAAAAGCCGCTTGGGTTGGTACCGAAATCGCTAAGAAAGCAAAGGCAGCAAAGCTTAGTAAAGTTGTCTATGATCGTGGCGGTAAACTCTACCACGGCCGTGTCAAGGCTTTGGCAGATGCAGCCCGTAACGCAGGATTGGAGTTCTAATTATGCCTGGACAAACACAAGAACAACGACGTCCGCGTCGCCCCGAAATGGTTCAAGAAGAAAAACAGTTCGATGAGCGAACCTTGCACATCGACCGCGTTGCCCGTGTCGTAAAAGGTGGCCGCCGCTTCCGTTTCCGCGCACTTGTGGTCGTTGGTGACCGCAAAGGCAAAGTCGGCATTGGTATGGCCAAGGGTGCTGATGTTACGGCTGCCGTAACCAAAGCTACCGAAGTCGCCAAAAAACACTTCATTACCGTCAAGTTATATAAAGGTAGCTTCCCGCACGAAACCGAAGCCAAAGTTTCTGGTGCACGCATCTTACTTCGCCCAGCCAGTGCTGGTACCGGCCTGATCGCTGGTGGTGTTATCCGTACTATCCTTGATGTCGCTGGTGTTAAAAACGCTTTGAGTAAATCACTCGGTTCATCGAACAAGGCCAACACCGCATATGCAACCATTGCAGCCCTAGAATCTATGGTTTCTGCCGACAAATGGGTGACAGCCGAAGCACGTAAGCCAAAAGCTGCTGCCAAAGTAACCGCCGAAGCAAAGACCGAAGAAGCTCCAAAGCCCGCTGACAAGAAACCAGCTGCAAAAAAAGTAGCTAAGGACAAGGAATAATCCTATGAAATATAACGATCTTAAAGTTAAAAAGGCTAAATCACCAAAGCGTGTTGGTCGCGGTATTGCCGCTGGACAGGGTAAAACTGCTGGTCGTGGTACCAAAGGTTACGGCTCTCGTACTGGTTCAAAAGCTAAGCCAGGTTTCGCCGGTGGTCAAAACCCACTAATGCAAGCCTTGCCAAAACTACCTGGTTTCCGTAGTCTGCGTACCCCTGCCGAAAACGTCTATACTGGACAACTTGATCAGTTTGCCGCTAAAACTATCGATAGCGAAGTCTTGGCCGCCGCCGGTATCATCAGCAGCCCTTACGTCAACGTAAAGTTGATTGTCAAAGGCGACGTTACGAAAAAAGTAACCGTTAAACTGCAAGGCGCTAGCGAAACTGCCTTAGCCGCCGTTGAAGCAGCTGGTGGCACATTCGAAGTTGTCCCTCGTGTTGGTCGCCCAGTTACCAGCGCTAACCCTAAAAAAGTCACCAAAAAAGAAGCCTAATGACTGTTGACACCGAAACCCAGCCGGTTGGCCGTGTCATAAATTACGGGACACTTGATTGGCGGGTAGATATTGAGCCCCCAATAGCCGTTGAGGGTGAAAGTTTAGTTGATGGGATTACACTAGGTCACGAAACTTATGGTGGCGCAAAGCAAGCTCTTGCACAGCTTGCAGTCCAGGCTGGTGTCAATATTGACCACAGCGTTTATATCCAGCCACCCTCCGTCGCTTGAGTCACTAGTTACAGCATAACCTCATGCTATACTTTTCTTAATGCAACGGAGCAAACAACGCCACCGTGATCGGCTGGTAACACACGAGATTCATCGTCTCTTTTGGCGTGCCAACTTTAGAGACAAGAAAAACTTATTTATTACCTATGCAGGTAGAATCCCGGCCTATGCAGCGCTGAACACCCTTATGCCACTAGCTGGTGCGTATGGTGTACAGGCGATATTACAACGCCATTTTGACAAAGTTGGCCACTACGCGTTACTTGTTATTGGGCTTGGTATTGCGTATACCGTTTTTACGATCATTGCCGAGTTTGCTATTAATAAAAATGCGCTCCAGGGGTGTAAATACATACAGCAGACAGTTTTTGCAAATTTTTTAGCGAAAGATTATGACTTTTATGCCAATACATACTTTGGTGCCCTCGGCTCAAAGGCAACGGGTCTTCGTGAAGCCTACAATAACTATGCAGTGCTTGTAACGTTATCCTTACCTAAACAGGTTACGATCGTAGTCACCAGCATACTCATTATTGCTTCTCAGTCGCTACTACTCGCTGGAATTACGCTAATTGCCATGATCGCAGTACTAGGTTTTACAATCGCCAGTAGCACTTGGCGTTTACGGTTCCGACGCGAAGTCAGTGAAGTCAGTAGTGTAGTTTCCGGGAACATAGGTGATGCCTTAACACACGGCGCAACGATAAAAAGTTTTGCAAGTGAATCCTACGAGGAGGCTCGGTTAGAAAAAACCATGCAAGTCTGGGGCAAAGCCCAATACAAAGCTTGGATTTCTGCCTTTCCAGCCGACACGGGGCGGATGCTACTTGCATCGGTTGCCACGGCAATTCTATTACTTGTTTCGGCCCACCTCTACCAGCAGGGAACAATATCGATAACTATCGTCGTCCTGATTCAGCTATACGTGATTAAACTGGTTGCTTCGACACTCGACATTGCCGAAATTATTAAGCGCTACGAAGAAATCATGGGCAGTGCGTATGAGCCCGTAAAAACCATGCTCATTCAAGGCTTCGTAAACGATAAACCTGATGCTCAAAAAATCACACGAAAAAGCCAATATAGCCTGATTTTCTCAGATGCTTCCTTCCGCTATGACGAAGCAGGCGAAGATAGATATGCGGTTCGCAAACTTTCCTTGTCTATTCGTCCAGGTGAGAAAATTGGCTTTGTTGGCTATTCTGGCAGCGGCAAAACCACACTAACAAAGCTTATCCTGCGATTTATGGATGTTAGTTCGGGCAGTATCACACTTGATGGTATCGATATTCGCGACCTTAAACAAGCGGACCTTCGATCGATCATTTCGTATGTTCCTCAGGAGCCCTTACTGTTTCATCGTAGTATTGGCGAAAATATTGCTTATGCAAAACCAAACGTGTCACAGAAAACCATTCAAGAGGTTGCCAGACTAGCCTATGTTGATGAATTTGTGGATGAATTACCAAACGGCTACGACACATTTGTGGGTGAACGCGGCGTTAAATTGTCGGGTGGGCAACGACAGCGAGTAGCTATTGCTAGGGCACTGCTTAAAGACGCACCGATTTTAGTACTTGATGAGGCCACTTCTGCATTGGACAGCGAAAGTGAAAAGTATATTCAGGAAGCATTGTTCCATCTCATGGAACACCGAACAGCCATCGTGATTGCTCACCGTTTAAGTACGATTCAACGCATGGATCGGATTGCGGTCATGGACAAAGGCAAGATCGTGCAACTCGGCACCCATAAAGAATTGCTTAACGATAAAGCCGGCATTTATGCCAAATTATGGGCTCACCAAAGCGGTGGATACATTGTTGCAGAGACTACTAGTAAGTAACTTTTACAGCATGTCTTACCTTGAGAGGCCAAACCATGTATACTAAGGTAAAGTTTTATTGATAGACATTGTAGGGAACCACCGAAAGAGACATTTAGAGACGCATGAACTGGAAAATTATTTGGAGAAGTCTTGGCAATAAAGACATGCGAAAGCGCATCTTTGCGGTGCTTGGTATTTTGCTGGTATTCCGAATCTTGGCCCAACTACCTGTTCCAATTGCCAACTCCGAGACGCTCAAGCAAGTCCTAACCAACTCGTTTAACTCCAATTCGTCATCTTTCCTTGGTTATCTAAACGTCTTATCTGGTGGTGCGCTGTCAAACTTCTCTATTCTGATTGCTGGTCTTGGGCCGTATATTAACGCCTCTATCATTATGCAGCTACTAACCAAGGCAATCCCACGGCTCGAAGCACTGCACAAAGAGGGCGAGTTTGGCCAGAAAAAGATCAACCAATACACCCGTATTTTGACCTTCCCGCTGGCAATCGTGCAGTCTATTGGATCTATTTACCTTATCCGACAATACGCTTCCCAGGTTGGTGGTGTTGGCGATATCACGGCACATACATCCATTTTGCAGTGGGTATTGATGGTGGGTGCGCTCACTGGTGGCTCAATGCTATTGATGTGGCTTGGGGAACTAGTTACAGAGCAGAGCATTGGTAACGGTATTTCGTTAGTTATTACAGTTGGTATTGTCAGCCGCTTGCCGGCAAACATTGCTTCAATTGGCAGCTCTATCTACAGCAAAAACTCACACTGGAGAATTTTTGGGCACGATTTGCCTATCAACGAAAAGTCGTTCTTTTTAGGTCTTATTATCCTTATTGCGGTACTGTTTATTACCTGGGCGGTTGTGATGCTGAACGAAGCGGCGCGTAACCTGACTGTCAATTATGCCAAACGTGTGCAGGGCAATCGTGCCTACGGTGGCATTACCACGGTGCTGCCGGTTAAGCTCATAACCGCTGGCGTGGTGCCGATTATCTTTGCGGTGGCGTTCTTGAGCGTGCCTACCTATGTTGGTCAATTACTGGCAAACAACCACAGCGTGCGGCTCGCTCATCTTGGCGCACACATGTACCAGTACTTCCAGGCACCAAGCCCTACAACCTTTGCGCAACCAGGCTTTACGCCGTATATCTATCCGGTTACGTACTTCTTGCTGGTCTTTATCTTTACGTTCTTTTACACCAGCATTGCCTTTAACTCCAAAGAAATTGCCGAAAACTTGCAGAAGCAAGGCGGCTTCTTGGAGGGCGTTCGTTCTGGCATTCAAACGGAAAAGCATCTGGCGGGCGTTGTAAATCGCCTCACGCTCTTTGGAGCATTGGCACTCGGCGTGCTGGCACTCATACCAATCGTTGCACAGGTGTTTATTAGCCAGAACATTAGTATTGGTGGTACTAGTGTCTTGATCTTGGTATCTGTCGCACTACAGACGCTGCGTGCTATAGAATCGCGCTCACTCATGGTTACGTATGATCAATACTCGCGATCAGACTTCTTCTCTAACGATGAAGAGGAAGACGCGTCAGCCAAAACCGGTAAAAGTCGCTTCATTCCCCGTCTTAGGCGCAAAACAGCCAAGAAGTAGATCCTCTCGCAATCCTGTTTAAGAGCTCCCGTTATAGTACTTGTCGTTTAATCATTTCGTGCTATTCTAAAAGTACTGTATCCACTCGGTTGGTCGAGTAGGGTTATCTTCATAAAAACTCTTTACAAACTGTTGTCATGTCTGCTATAGTTTACACTAGTTATATTTATGGCATCCAATAAAGAAGTTATCGAGTTGACAGGGACAATTGTGGAAACCCTACCGGGTACTCAATTTCGCGTTGAACTCGAAAACGGCCATAAAATCATAGCCCACGTTGCAGGTAAGATGCGAAAACACTTTATTCGCATTGTCCCCGGCGACAGCGTTACCGTAGAGTTGACACCTTACGATCTCAGTAAGGGTCGGATTACGTACCGCAAATCATAATAAATTAAGCAGTGAGTCAGACTCTGGAAGGAGCGTGATCCGTATGAAAGTACGTGCAAGTGTCAAGAAAATCAGCCCCGACGACAAGATTGTTCGTCGCAAGGGCCGTTTATACGTTATCAACAAGCTAAAACCTAAGCACAAGCAAAGGCAGGGCTAATTATATGGCACGAATATCCGGTGTTACTATTCCAACCGAGAAGCAAGTATGGGTCTCATTGACCTATGTGCACGGTATTGGACCAAAGACAAGCAAGACTATCTTGGCGGGCGCAAAGGTTGAACCAACCGTCCGCGTTAAAGATTTAACCGATGCCGAAATCGGTCGTATCCAAGAAATCATCAACGAAACCTACGTGGTTGAAGGTGAATTGCAGCGTGTTGTTTCTGGCAACATCAAACGCTTGAAAGACATCAAGTCATACCGTGGCTTGCGTCACATCGCAAACTTACCGTCACGTGGTCAACGCACAAAGACGAATGGTCGAACTCGTCGCGGTCGCAAAGTCACCGTTGGTGGCACAGCTAAAAAAGTAGCGGCAAAGACGTAGGAATAGGAATATATAATGACTGACGAAACAACGACAACAGCTACAGCTTCAACTGATGAAGTAAAAGCTACGACAGCAACGGCCAAAGCTCCTGCAGCCGCAACCGCACCAAAGAAAAAGAAGAACAAGCGCAGCGTGGCTTATGGCCAGGTCCATGTGCTTGCAACCTTCAACAACACGATTATTTCATTTACTGATAGCACGGGCGCACTGCTTACAAGCTGCAGCTCTGGTGCTTGCGGCTTCCGTGGTTCCAAAAAAGGCACCGCCTATGCAGCACAAGTTGCCGCTGAACGCGCAGCCCAAGCAGCAAAGCAACAGTACGGCTTCAGCAAAGCAGACGTCTTTATTAAGGGTGTTGGTCTTGGCCGTGACGCCGCAGTTCGTGTGCTTGCCGGCTTAGACATTCATGTTGAATCAATCAAAGATGTCACTGGCGTTCCACACGGTGGCGTGCGACCAAAGAAAGCTAGGAGGATCTAGTCATGGCTCGTGATACAAGTTCTATTGTAAAAATGAGTCGCCGAGAAGGCTACGCCCTGCATCCTAAGGCTCACAAAGCTTTGGTTAAGCGTGCTGGCAAGCCTGGTCAACACGGCAACAACATGCGTTTGGGCAAGCAGAGTCAATACGCTTTGCAGCTTCGCGAAAAGCAAAAGGTCAAGCGCTTATACGGCTTGCTCGAAAAGCAGTTTAGTAACCTTATGGCTGAAGCTGGTCGTAAACAAGGTCAATCCGGAGAAGTGCTATTACACCTCTTGGAACGACGCCTAGACAATGCGGTTTACCGTGCTGGTTTTGCGCCATCACGTCGCGCCGCACGTCAGCTGGTTACTCATGGTCACTTTATGCTGAACGGCACTCGTGTCGATATTCCTTCAATCCGTGTCAAAGTTGGCGACGAACTCGTTGTTCGTCCACACAGCTCTGGTAGCGAATATTTCAAGAAGCTCGATGACATTAGCCCAGTACCTGCATCAATTCCAGCTTGGCTAAAGGTTAACCGTAAAAAAGTTAGCTTAGAAATCGTTGCCCTACCTGCCCGCGAGGACGCTGAACCTGATATTAACGAACAATTAATCGTAGAATACTACTCACGCTAAAGGGAGGAAATTTAAGAGTATGTCAAACCACATTCACACACCAGGACTCGTCGCCGTCGACGATCACACCCCAATCAGTGCAACCTTTACCGTTGAACCACTACACAGTGGCTATGGCATGACCTTGGGTAACTCCTTGCGCCGCGTTTTGCTTTCGAGCATTTCGGGTGCTGCGGTTACTTCGTTCAAAATCGAAGGTGCTAGTCACGAATTTACCACTGTTAAGGGTATCAAAGAAGATGTTGTTGACATCATGCTGAACCTCAAAGGTATTCGTTTCCGCGTCTACGGTGACGAAGCGCAGAGCTTACGCATTGTCAAAAAAGGCAAAGGCACTGTTACTGCCAAAGACATTCAGACCAATGCTGATGTCGAGGTTGTTAACCCTGAGCACATCATTGCAACTATGGATGATGACAAAGCAACCTTCACCATGGACTTAACGGTCGAAATCGGCCGCGGTTACCGCACTATCGAAGAAGGTACTGCTAAGAAAGCAAGCGACTTCGTTGCACTCGACGCCATCTTTAGCCCTGTACTGCGAGTACGCTACAAGGTTGAAAACACTCGTGTCGGACAAATAACCGACCTTGACCGTTTACTGCTAACTGTTGATACCGATGGCTCAATCACGCCACGTGATGCATTTGAAGAAGCTGCTGCCATTTTGGTAAACCAGTACACTTCACTTGCTGGCAAAACTCGCGTTGTTGCTCCCGTCACCGAAGGTGTTGCCACAAGCAGCAGCCTGGAAGGCGGCCTGAGCGATGAGCCCGCAGCCTTGAACACGTCTATCGAAGACCTGAACCTATCTGCACGCACGACAAATGCACTCATCAACAACGACATTCACAGCATCAAAGATTTGTTTGCCCTGAATGATGCTGAGCTTCGTGACCTCAAAGGTTTTGGCAGCAAAGCTTTAGATGAAGTTAAAGAAAAGCTAGCGGAACTGGAACTCTAACATGCATAGGCACGGATATAAAGGACGTAAGTTCAATCGCGAAATGGATCAGCGCGAAGCCCTTCTAAAAGGCTTGGCTGATTCACTCGTGAAGTATGAAACTATCGAAACGACACTTCCCAAAGCCAAGGAAGTTGCGCCATACGTCGAAAAACTGATTACAAAGGCTAAAAAGGGTGACTTGCACAACCGTCGCCAGGTTATCCAGGGCTTGCAAACTGTTGCAAGTGCCCACAAACTGGTTGACGAAATTGCACCAAAACTCAAAGGTCGCGACAGCGGTCACTTGCGTATTACCAAGACTATCTTGCGACGCGGCGACAACGCCCAACTTGCAAAGATTAGCTTTGTTGATGACTTAAACGAAGCGCCTGTTGCCAAGGCTGCGACTCTTGTCGAAAAGAAGGCTCCAGTTGCACCAAAAACCAAGGTTGCAGCCGCCAAGGAGAAAAAATAATGGCCCAGAAGACATTTAGCGCAAAACCAACGGATGTTACGCGAAAGTGGTACGTTGTTGATGCCTCAGAAGTTACGCTTGGCCGTGTTGCGACACAGGTTGCCGTACTGCTAACCGGCAAGAGTAAGCCACAATTTACGAAGCACATCGACTGCGGTGACTTCGTCGTTGTTATTAACGCCGCAAGCCTCAAGGTTACCGGCGACAAGCTCACAAGCAAAATGTACTACCATCACAGTGGTCACCCAGGTGGTCTCCGTGAGCGTACATTGCAGGAGCAGATGAACCTTGACCCAACAAAGGTCCTGGAACACGCGATTCGCGGTATGCTACCTGTCAACAAGCTCCGTGATGCACGCTTGGCTCGACTCAAGATCTATGCCGATGCAGACCACAAGCACGAAGCACAGAAACCAGAGACATTCTCCCTCCGCGGCGCGGAAAAGATACAAGATAAGGAAGGGAAATAATTATGGCAAAAGCAGATAGCTATTTCTACGCACTTGGCCGTCGCAAAAGCGCCACAGCACGTGTCCGCTTAATGAGCGGTAAGGGTGTCATTACCATCAACGACAAGCCAGCCGAAGCATACTTTGCCGACAGCAAATTCTTGCTCGCCAAATTGCAAGAGCCCTTTACGGCTGTTGACATGGCTGGTAAGTTTGACATTAGTGCTCGTGTCGCCGGTGGTGGCCACGATGGTCAGCTCGAAGCAATTCGCCTTGGCATCGCCAAAGCACTGGTTGTTTTGAACGAAGACCTCAAGCAAACACTCAAGCGCGCCGACTTACTAAGCCGCGATCCTCGTGACAAAGAACGTAAAAAGTTCGGTCTCAAGGGCGCTCGCAAGCAACGTCAGTTCACCAAGCGTTAGTACGAGTTCTACGCATGATAAAAGTCCCGATGCAACTCGGGACTTTTTAATTTATTTGACAATACAAATAGACGTGATATATTACAGTGGTATGAAAAAGACTATACAGACTAACTGGTTTTATTTTACCGACACCACCCGTGGCGGATATTTTGCTGTATAGCACAAACGAATAAGAAACAACCAAACCGCCACCAAGGCGGTTTTTTAATATCATAAAGGGAGAAGAAGAGATGACATCAGAAATAGATACAACACATGAACATACAATGGTAGACGAGGCGTTACGGATTGCCGGCGAACTTGAGGCCATACAGCTGGAAATGAACGCCACAACCAGAAATCAAGGATCAGAATTTCTTGAAGCAGCTAGCTTGGTGGATCAGTGGCCTACGCCAAATGTGGACATGACAGATTTGGTAGATGTGCGGATTGCCAGCAAAACACCAGTTATCACCCCCGGATTGCTTGAAAGACGCTTGCCGCTGTCTCAAAACTCTGCGGACACAACTCGACAGGGCAGAATTATTGCCGAGCAGATCATAAAAGGCACGGACGACAGATTGCTCGTGATTGTTGGGCCATGTTCTCTTCACGATCCAGAAGCCGCGCTAGAATACGCATCACGAGTTGCTGGGTGGCGCAAAGAATATGGCGCAAACTTAGAAGTTGTTATGCGTGCCTACACCGAAAAACCGCGAAGCACAATTGGCTGGAAAGGCATGACCTACGATCCGCTCCTTGACAATAGCAGTAACATAAACTTAGGCCTGACCCTCACGCGCATGTTGGCACGAAAGATTACCGACATGGGTGTACCGACCGCCATGGAACGCTTGAACGGCCTAACTCCTCAGTACTTGAACGGTCTGGTTGCATACGACGCAATTGGTGCCCGTAATGTAGCCGATCAGAACGCGCGCGAATACGGCTCGGCAACATCATCAATTATTGGTATCAAAAACGGCACTGACGGTGGTGTTAGCGACGCAGCTGATGCGATCGAAACGGTCAACGCACCCCACAACTACCCTGGCTCCGACATGGATGGAAACCTAAGCAAGGTCAAAACTACCGGTAACGACACGGCTCACCTCATCCTTCGTGGTGGCAAGAGTGGCCCAAACTACTCGACCGAAAAGGTCCAAGAAGCTAAGAGGGCGCTCACCACAGATCGTATAAAAAATAACAAGTCACCGTTACTCGAGGCGATTGTGGTTGACGCATCCCACGGTAACAGCGAAAAGGATTACCGCAACCAAATAAAAGTAATTGAATCGGTCGCAGGACAGATCGCATTAGGTGAATTGGCATTACGCGGTGTCATGATTGAATCAAACTTGGTCGAAGGCGCACAAAAAATAGGACCACTAGATACCCTAGAAAAAGGTAAAAGTGTCACCGATAGTTGTGTTGACGTAGAGGAGACCACTGTAATGCTAACGCTGCTATCGCAAGCAGTCGAAACAAGACGAAAAATCATTGCAGAGAATACGGCTAAACCAAATAAGCAAGCAGTGATGGCCTAGCAAATGGAAACGATAGGGATCATCGGCTTCGGGTCGTTCGGTAGACTGCTCACAGACCTGATTGCACCCCACCTGCCGGTTCTCATACATAGTCGTCAGGATGTTAGCGCAGACATGCTACCAGATAATACAAGGCACGGCAGCCTAGAAGAAGTTGCTCATTGTTCAGCAATAATTATCGCTACCGAACTTGCCAGTCTAAACGATATTTGCAAGCAGTTAGCTCCACTCGTGCAGCCCCAAACCATCGTTATGGATGTTTGTTCCGTAAAAGTTAAGCCCTCACAGATTTTGCAGCAGCATCTGGAAGGCAAGTGTCGACTGTTGGCAACCCACCCCATGTTCGGACCAAACTCGGTGGCAGATAACCCCAACACCGCTAAAGGCTTTAAACTGGTCTGGCATGAGCTTAGTGGTGGACCATTTCCAGAGCTCGAAGCATTGTTTACGGATAATCTTGGACTTGAGTTGCTACAGATGACGCCAGAAGATCATGATAAACAAATGGCTTGGGTGCACGGGCTAACCTTTTTCGTTGGCCGAGGATTAGTAAACATGGATTTGCCGAATTTGACACTCGACACCGGCTACTACCGCAAGCTGCTCGATTTGTTTGAACTAGAAAAGACCCATAGCATAGAGCTATTCGAGACGGTGGAGCTTGGCAATCCATACGCCAAACAAGTCAGAGAACGGTTTATGCAAACACTCACTGAACTTGAAGCAGGTTTAGAAAGGAAACAATTGTGAACGAGGCAGACAAGATTGCAGCTATCCGAACACGTATCGATGCAATCGATGACGAAATCAACCAGTTGCTCGCCAAACGTGCCATATGTGGGGTGGAGATGAAGCGTGTCAAAGGCGGCGTCAAAATCTATCGCCCAGCACGTGAGGCTGCAATTCTACAGCGAATGGTTACACAAAATACGAGCATGTTTTCAGACGACTCGATTCGAGCCATATTTACCGAAATCATCAGTTCTGGGCGAAATCTGGAAGAAAAGCTGCGGGTTTCGTATCTGGGGCCTGCTGGAAGCTATAGTCACGAGGCAGCGCAGAAACTGCTTGGCGCAACCTCCAACTTTGTGCCAGAAGCTACCCTACGCGATGCGCTTAAGGCGGCCGAGTCTGGCTCAAGCGAGGTTGCTTTACTACCAATCGAAAATTCATCGGAAGGCTCAGTAACAGAGACACATAAGCTGCTTCTGAGCACTGCTCTAAGTATCATCGGCGAAGTCCGTCTACCAATTCAACACAATCTGTTAAGTAGCGCAAAGACGCTAGACGACATCAAAGTTGTCTACGGCCACCCCCAGGCACTCGGCCAATGCCGAGAATGGCTCCGTACGCACGTGTCGCAGGCCGAACTAGTACCGGCATCAAGCAACAGCCAGGCGGCACAACAAGCCGCCAATGAGCCAACAAGCGCAGCAATTGCTAGCAAAAAGGCTGCCGACATCGTAGGACTTCCGGTTATAGCAAAGGCAATAAGCGATAACGTCAGTAATGAAACCCGCTTTGTACTACTAGGCAAAGCCGCAACTGAGCCTACAGACAGCGATAAAACAAGTGTTATTTGCACGACTACAGATAAACCTGGCGCACTGCATGAACTGCTAGGTATTTTTGTAGCAAACGGAATTAACTTGCTTCGCTTGGAATCGCAGCCGCACCCAGATCATCAATATGCATTCTATATTGATTTTGAAGGTCACAAAGACACCGCGAATGTGGCAAAAGCGCTCGAAGCCTTAAATAACACCGCAAAAAGCTGTAAACTACTAGGATCATACCCGAAAGGAAACTAACTATGGCCGAATTTCAACCATACCCCTTCGCTTTCATCCGTGGCAACATTGTGCCCATCGAAGAAGCAACCGTATCTGTTATGACAAATGCACTACACTACGGCGCAGGTGTGTTTGCCGGTATCAAAGCCTACCAAATGCCCGATGGAGCCGTAGGCATCTTTCGGCTTGACGACCATCTAAAGCGCATGAAAAATAGCTGCAAAATACTGCGCTTTCCATTTAATTTCGACGAAGCGGCGATCAAAAGTACCATCGTCGAATTGGTAGCCAAAAACAAGCCGACTGGTACAACCTACATCCCCGTCCACTGGTGTACCGATCCGACTTGCAGCTTTCGCCAGACATCGCTGGCGACTACGATTTAAGCGTCTACCTTATTGGTATGCCTTCGTACTTTGAAGCGGATAAAGGCCTATCCGTTTGCGTGTCAAGCTGGCAACGCAACGCCGATAATGCACTGCCGCCGCGTACCAAAGCCTCCGGTGGCTACCTGAATTCGTCACTTGCCATTCACGATGCCAAGCAAGCCGGGTTCGATTCGGCAATTTTACTTAATCAAGCTGGTAACGTGGGCGAAGGCGCCGTTATGAACCTGTTTATGGTTAAAGACGGTGAGCTGATTACGCCCACAACCGATGCCGATATCCTGGAAGGCATTACACGGCGCACTGTTATTGAGTTAGCAAAAGAGCAAAGCATCCCCGTTGTCGAACGGACAATCAACCGCACCGAACTCTACACTGCCGACGAACTATTCTTTTGCGGTACGGCCGTAGAAATTTCGTGGTGCGCCAAGGTTGATAATGTTAAAATTAGCAGCAAAGAAGGGCCGATTAGTCGTAAACTTCATGAATCATTCATCAATTTACCAACTACACATCCAGGACTGTTTACAAAGGTACCGTCATGAGTACCACACAAAAGCCCAACAACATCGTCGAAGTAGGCCTTCGAGGCACAGGAAAGAGTGCAATTGGCAGACGCCTAGCCACCATAACCGGCAGAGAACTCTTTGAAACCGATAAGATGACCGCAAAGCTTATGGGACAGTCAATCCCCGACGCGGTCGAGGCACATGGTTGGGGCTATTTTCGTGCGCACGAATCAGCTGTGTTGGCAAGCTTAGAAGATACGACGGACGCCATCATTTCTACAGGCGGCGGCATTGTGACCATACCCGAAAACATCCCGCCGCTTCGCAATCTGGGTTTTGTTGCGTGGCTTCACGCACCGGCGGATGTATTGGAACGCCGAATTACTAATGACCCAAATCGCCCAAAGCTGACGAGCGAGACAACATTACTCAGTGAACTAACAGTTTTAGAACAACAACGAACCAGACTATACCTGGATGTTATGGACGTGAGAATAGACACCGAAAGAAATAGCATCAACCAAGCAGCAACTTTAATTTTGTACCTCATGGACAAAACCCCGTATTGACATAGAACGTACTAGTATGCTAGTATTTACCCATGCCTGATTTTCATGACTTTGTGCAATTAGTTCATTCAATCAAAGACGAGGCAACACTCGAAGACCTATTGGTAGGTATTACCACTGATAATGAACGCGCCGAATTCGTCAGAAGGATTGAGATCGTAAAGCGTTTACTCAGCGGATCACCCCAACACCAAATCGCCAGCGATTTAGGCGTCGGCGTAGCCACTGTCACTCGCGGATCAAAAGAACTAGCCCAAGGCAGATTCCAGGTACTAAGGAAAACGTAATGAACCAATTACACACAACTATCACCAATTTTGGCCAACAAGGTGCCTGGTGGACTTCCAATTTTACGCGGGAGTCTAATTAAAGACGTATTAATGTAAGTTAATTTGAAAAACTTTATGCCTCCCACCACGGGAGGTTTTTTAATTTCTAAGGAGAACTATCAATGAAAGATGAGCGCATTAGCCTAGACGATATAGTAGCAAACAAACAACACGAGCTTACACAATTAAAGAAACGAAGGCCCCTCGCCGTACTCAAAAAGTCTTTGACTAAGCGAAAAACAGAGGTAAGAGATTTTAGCGCAGGGATCACTAAAGCTGGCCGCTGTAGCCTGATAGCAGAAATAAAACAAGCGTCACCGTCAGAAGGAATAATTCGAAAGCACTTTAATCCTGTCGTCATTAGTAAAACCTACGAGCAATCGGGGTTTGTAGATGCAATATCTGTTTTAACAGAGAGTAGATATTTTCTGGGTGACTTGTCTTACATCGCCACGGTCAAGCAAGAATCAAACGTCCCGATACTCCGCAAGGACTTCATTTTTGATCAATATCAAATCTATGAATCGTACCTTGCTGAGGCCGATGCAGTCTTATTGATTGTTTCGCTTTTGTCACAAGACCAATTGTGTGATCTGCTTAAGGTCTGTACGGAACTGGGGATGTACGCTTTGGTAGAAGTGCATTCAGTCGATGAAATAGATCGTGGTATTAAAGCGGGAGCACAAATAATCGGCATTAATTGTCGCGATTTGGGAACTTTTACTGTGGAGACCAAGCTTTTTTCAAAGTTTGCGGCCACTGTTCCAGACAATGTACTACTCGTCGCCGAGTCGGGTATCACCAGCGCTAAAGATATTGCATCTGCTCGAGAAAATGGTGCCGATGCAGTACTAATAGGGACTGTACTGATGAAATCTGACAACATCCGCGAAAAGCTTAGCGAGCTTCACTCACGGTCAATAAATCGACTGTTAGTATTTGGTGCTACTGAGCTATCAACCGTCACATTCATTGGCCAGTCATACGGACAGCCTGACATTGGAGGGAACGGTGTGCTGGCCAGCATTGCTGCTAGCAGACATGTCCCCGTTGACCTTGTGAGCGGTATAGGTAATGACCTGGGGGTTGCGAAATTAGGCCAATCTGTTGGCGATAAAGTAAGCGTGGCAAATGTAGCTGAAATACCTGGACAAACGTTTCGTTGGAGTGGCACATATGATCCAGTAAGTTTTGAACTCTGCGATGAATTGATTGATTTTGGCGTCTACAAAGACTACAAACCATTGCTAAACAAAAACCTTTCTGGCAACACTACACACGTACTACTAAGTGGATCGAACCCAGCAAATGGACTCAGAGTCCTTGAACAGCTGAAACATCCAGCCGTTATAGCAACCGATATGCTGCATTATCATTTGCGTCACAATCTTAAAGATTCGCTAAAACTAATCAGTAAGGCCGACTACTTATTTTTGAATCAACAAGAATATGATTACGTACTTACGAAGATAGAGGGTGACTTACTCACAAACTTTCCGAAATTACAGTTTGTATTTCGGAAGCAAGGTAGCGCAGGCGTCACGGTCTTGTCGCGTCATGACATACAACAGTTTGTGCCACCTCAAAAAATAACACCATTAAGTCCTGCCAATGCCGGCGATGTGTTTGCTGGCACCGTTATGGGCATGGTCGCCAATAGCATGAGCCTTGAAGAAGACCTAAAAACTATTGTCAACGCTGCCCAAATCGAATCGGCAAAAGTACTATTAAATAACTCATTTTATCGGAAACAATATGAAAGGAAACGTAATGACTAATATATTTGCGGGAGCCGGAAGTCTTGATACACTACGCGACATGTTCTACGATCCGGACGTCACGTTTGTGTCTGATTTTGATCATACGCTCGCCGAAACAAGTGATTTGCATAGCGCATCATTCAACGCAACCATGGAACAAGTAACCGGTTCTACCATTAAGTACACGCAAGATCTAGTACAAAAACTACGTGGCAAAAGCCCCGCACGAGTGCTTCAGGTAATCCATAGAGAACTAGGATTATCTGAACTATCAGCCAAAGAATTACTCGGGGCCTGTGCTTTACAGGAAGAAATAATAACCGACCTAATGAGAGATGACATTAATCCTATCGATCGCCTAATGCCAGGTGTCCATTCACTTGTACAAATGCTTGTCGAAAGGGAACGAAGATCCGGTATTGCGACCCAAAGTCCGGAATCGATGTTATATGAATTTTTTAGAAGAATTGATTCAGAAGCTCTGCCCATAAGACAAGCCTTCCCAAGCCGGGCGATTATCGGACAGGATCAATTAAGAAGCGAACATGCTAGGCACCCCCAAATACGGCACTCACTTTGCAAACCCGCCAACTATTCGATATACCTAGCCGCGCGGATAGTTGGTAGGCCAGAGCATTACCCCATATTATATGCGGGAGACGGCCGTGAAGATGCGCTGGCAGCACAATTCAGTCCAGAAATTACCGGTCTTATAGTTATTTCAGATGACAATAAAAGGGCAGCTTTAGCAAAGGAATTTCACTGAACCACATGCACTTCAAACCTGACCTCTGGAACGGGGCGTCAGCACCGTTAAGGCCCTGAGCCCCGTGAGTATTCGCTGGAAGTACTCGTAAGCTTGTCGAATCCATGAAACGTGCTTCTTGG
>Ga0210394_10000540_pt1 | contig 77781 bp, 62 predicted proteins | sample IncBWC12MmetaG_FD_160121 | JGI IMG/M metagenome (GOLD analysis project Ga0210394, IMG submission 160121) | Forest soil microbial communities from Barre Woods Harvard Forest LTER site, Petersham, Massachusetts, United States - Inc-BW-C-12-M | ecosystem: Environmental > Terrestrial > Soil >... | reverse complement strand
CCCTGACGCCGCCGCCGCAGACCATCGCCGGCACGGTCTACAACGACGCCAACCACAATGGCACCCTGGACGGCGGCGAGAGCGGCACCGGCGTGAGCGGCCTGTTCGTCAAGCTCGCGCCTTTCACCGGCGGGGTGTGTCAGAGCCCGGCCACGGCGGCCGCCGCCGTGAACGCCGCAAGCGGTGCGTACAGCTTCGCGCCGATCGCCGCCGGCAGCTATTGCCTCATCCTCAATGCGGATAGCACGCTCACCGACATCATCGCTGCGCGCCCCGCCGGCTGGCTCGGCACGCAGAACCCGAGCGGCGTCATCCAGCTCAACGTGGTGCCGAGCGAACCGCCGCCGCCGCAGAATTTCGGCCTGTACGACGGCAGCAGCGTGAGCGGCGTGGTGTTTGCCGACACCGGCGCCGGCGCGGGTATCGCCAACAACGGCGTGCAGGACGGCGCGGAAGCCGGCATCGGCAGCGTGCTGGTGCAGGGCAGCGGGGCGGTCACCACCGCGATGCGCACGCCGGCGGCGGGCACCTATACGCTGTGGATACCGGCCACCGCCAGCGGCACGCTCACCGTCACCCCGCTCGCCCCGAGCGGCTATCTCGCCACCGGCGGCAGTGCCGGAACCAGCGGCGGCAGTTACTCACGTCCGAGCGTGAGTTTCACACCGGTGGCCGGCCAGGCTTATACCGGGGTGAGCTTCGGGCTGGTGCCGCCCAACAGTCTCGCCCCCAACGGCGCGCAGCAGGCGCAGCCGGGCGCGACCGTGCAGTACGCCCACACCTTCATTGCCGGCAGCGCCGGGCAGGTGAGCTTCGCGATCGCCGCCAGCAGTGCGCCGGCCGCGCCGCCGTGGACCGCGGTGCTCTACCAGGATTTGAGCTGCAGCGGCACGCTCAGCGGCAGCGATCCGCAGATCAGCGCGCCCATCGCGGTCACGGCCGGTCAGAAGGTCTGCCTGATCGTCAAGGTGCAGGTGCCCGCCGGCGCCGCGGCCGGGGCGCAGAGCGCCGTCACCGTCAGCGCCGCATGCCAGTACAGCAATGCCAGCCCGGCGCTCGCGGCCACGGTGAGCGCCAGCGACCTGACCACGGTCGGCGCGACCGGCACGCTGTCGCTCGTCAAGCTGGTCAGCAACCTCACTCAGGGCGGTGGCGCGGCAACTGCCGTGAATGCCAATCCTGGCGACACGCTGCAGTACACCCTCACCGCCACCAACACCGGTGCGCAGACCGTGTCGACACTCGTGATCAGCGATGCGACGCCCGCCTTTACTACCTTCGTGTCGGCGGCCTGCCCGGGCACACTGCCCGCGGGCGTGAGCAGCTGCAGCGTGACCACCCAGCCTGCGGCGGGCGGCACCGGCGCGGTGCAATGGAGCTTCGGCGGCTCGCTTCGCTCGGGCGGGGCGCTCACCGTCACTTACCAGGTCAGGATCGGCAGCTGAGCGCGCCGCCGATCGTATTCGCGCCGCGGTAGCGCCCGGCCGCTCATGCGGCCGGGCGCTGCAGGTTCCCGCTTCAGCGCGTGACGGTGTAGCTGTACGGAATGCCCACCACCTCATCGCCGGTCTGAACGACCGCGTTGAACGTATCGACGTAGATGATCCCGTGCACGGTCGTGCCGACCTGCGAGGCGCTCGGCGTGATGGTCACGTTGATCGTGCCGGTCGCACCCGGGCCCAGCACCAGCGGATTGAACGTGCTGGTGCCGAAGGTCACATCGGACCAGAGGTCGCCGTGGTCGGACGTGACCGTCGCGTCGAAGGGCTTCAGCTCCAGCGCCACGCTGGTGCTCACCGGGGTCGTCGGTGCGCCCGCGGGCCCGTAAGGACCGATCAGCGTCGGAAACATCTCCCACTCGCCCCACGGCACTTCGGACTCGGTGATGGAAGCGACCACCGTATTCGGCCCGACCGAGCGCGCGGTGAGATCCGGTGCGCCGGTGACGCCGACCAGGTAACCCGTGTCGCCGGCCGCATCCATGGTGATCGGCGCTCCCGCCTGCGCGATGAACTGGGCGCTCTTCACCTGCGTCGGCAGGAACGTACCGAAGCAGGCATACGGCAGCTGCGTCAGTGGGGGTGGTCCACCGCATACCGGGAAGGTCCCGAACGTGAGCGTCGTCAGGGCGCCCTCGAGCCGCGCATCCGCGAAATATGCCTGCGCCAGCCCGCCGGTGTTGGTGATCGTGATCGGCACGCTCACCGCTCCGGCAGCCACTGACAGCTTGGTATGTGGATTCTGCGGCAGGCCTGTGGCATTCACCTGCGCCGCGTTGAAGTTGATCTGCGCGGTGAACGGCAGGCTCGTCTCGTTGCCCGAGGCGAACAGATTCTGCAGCAGGATGAAGCGCCAGCGACCGGGCGCCGGCTGGGCACGATTCAGCTGCATGGTGACCGTGGGATTTTCGTTCGCATCGAAGTTCGGCTCGACCGACAGCTGCATGCCATCGGGCGCCACCAGCAGACCCTCCAGCAGCCAGAAGCTGTCGGAGTCCTGCACGGACAGACTCATGTTCTTGACCCCGGGCGGCACGTCGAAGGCAAAGGTCTGCGTCGGCCCGGTCGAGCCGCGGCCGTTGCCGCCGGTCAGCGTGCCATTGAAGAAGCCGCCGTTCGGCCCGGTCGGCACCAGCGCGCGCAGCACAATCGGAACTTCCGCGTGCGACGCATTGCCGGCGAAGCGAATCGCGACCGCCTCATCCCCCGGCTGCGCCGGCATGCTGAAGCGCGCCGTGATCCACTGCGTCGCGCCCGGCGCCAGCTCGAAGCTCGCCGGCGACACCGAGCCGAACTTCACGTAGCGCTCGGCGGTCCAGCTGAATACCACCGGCCCGTAGTAACTATCGCTCACGGCCGACGTCCAGATGACCGCGGTCCACGTCCCCGCTGCCGGGTGGTTGACGTCGAAATGCCCGTAGGCGCTCGAGGCCCCCTGCGGAATGGTATAGCCCGCATCCTTGCCGGACGGATCGATGAGGCCGAGATCGACAGTGACCGCCGGACCCGTGAACGGGTTCACCTGCCAGGCGATCGCCGCATCCAGGTGCTCTGCACCCTCAGGTACGGTGAAGTGCTGCAGTACGTAGTTGCGCGGCAGCCCGGCGGGACTCGGGAAGATCGGGTCGCTTTTCGCCAGCGTCACCGTGGTGGTCGCGCCGGCGATCGGCGGCCCGAGTACCTGCAGTTCGGGCTCGAGCAGCTGCTTCACGCTGCCGGTGTTGGTGATCGCCACCGTCACACTCTCCGGTGCGCGCGGCAGATCGGTGATGCTGACGTTGGTCGGGTTGTTCAGCAGGCTGTTGCCGCTCGGCCCCGCCCCGCCGTTCTGATCCCGCACCGACAGCGCCGCGTTGACCGCGGCGAGCGCGTTGATCAGTCCCGCCCCCTGCTCGCTGGGCGGCGCGCCGAGGTCGGTCGCCGTGCTCATGATGATCTCTTTGACGAGCGCGGGCGAGGGATCGTGGCCGTGGTGCGTGCTGCGATAGGCCTGGATGATGAGCGCCGCTTCACCGGCGGTAAGCGGTGAGGACTCGCTGGTGCCACCGAAGATCTGGATGGCGGGCGGCTTCGCCTCGCCCCCCAGCGGCGCGTCGCATTCGGTGAACAGCGCCTTTTCGGCGAGCGGTGCGCACAGCGCCCAGCCGACATCGCCCGGGGCGACGGTGTCGGGCACGCGCGGCCCGCTCATGCTGAAGCCGCCGGAGCTGAATGCCGAGAGGTTGTTGCTCAGCCAGCCGTTGCTGGCAAAGAACGCCGCTCCATAGCCCACCTGCCGGTACAGCCGTAGCTGCGTGGTGGCACCGGAGGAGATCACCAAGGGATCGGTGGACGGGGTGCCCATGGTGCCGTTGAAGCCGGCGTCACCGGTGCTCACCACGACCACCACGCCGCCGCGTACCGCGGCCTGGTCGGCGAGCGCGATCGGATCGTTGTCGTTGTCCGGGAACGGGTTACCGCCGAAGGACTCGTTGATCACGTCCACATCGTCATGGACCACGGCGTACTCGATCGCCTGAGCGATCGCGGTGTTGGTGGTGACGCCGAGCGCCGAGAAGGCCTTAAGGCCCACGACCGAGGCGCCCGGGGCCATGCCGCGGATGCGGATGTTGCATGCACCGGGCGGCAGCGTCCCGAGCGCTTTGTCGACGTACTGGCTGATGTCGAAGCTGAGCACCTTGCCGTTGGGCGTGTCGTTCGCCGCGATGGAGCTCGCATCGCCGAAAGCCTCGCCGCTGCCGGTGGGCGTGCCGGCCGGATCGCCGGAGAAATTCTGGTAGTCGATGAACACCGGCGTGCCGTCGGTGTGGATGAACCCCTGGATGGTCGGGTCGAGCCCGTCGGCGATCCAGGCGACCTTGACACCCTTGCCGGTGACGAATTCGCCGTTGCCGTCACGCACGCGCTGCGCCTGCGGCACGCTCGGATCGAGGAAGGCGGTGTTGGTGAGCTGCAGCGCCTCGGGCTCGAGCGTGTTGCACAGCCGGGCGTCGGCGCCGCCGCCGGCGACCGCGCCGCTGTTGCCGCCGGCGAACGCCGCGCGGGCATTCGCCGCACGCGGCAGCTTGATCACCCGCTCCGGCACCACCGCCTGCACCAGCGGGTGCGCGGCGAGTGCCTGCTCCTCATCGGCCGTGACGTTGGCCGCCACCGCGTTGATCAGCGCGAAGCCACGGATGCGCGCTGCGCCGGAGGCCTGCAGGTGGGAAACGATCGGCGCTTGGGCCGAGGCCAGCGCCCCGGCGCGCGCCTCGCGCTGCCCGCGCACTGCGGGCAGCATCGGCATCTGATCGCGCAGGATGACGATGACGTTTCGCTTCAGTGCCGGCGCCGCGGCCGTCGCGGCGGACAGGGTGCTGGCGGAAAGAATGACGGTGACGGCGGCCGTGACGACGGCCTTGAGCACAGTTGCAGGATTCATGGCTCCCTTTCCCTGTTCTTGCGTTGTTCTGTCCGTGTCGCGATGACGAGGCGCACGCTGCGGCCGGCGCATCATCCCTCACGCGCGGGCGTGGCTTCTTCGTTAGGGGTGGAACGTACGCCGCCCGCGGAGCGCAAGTCAACAATGGTCAAAGTGAGATAACGTTCCCGGCTGACGCCGCGCGCGCGCTACGCCCGCAAAAGCAAGCGTCGGGCGCCGACAGTGGGCGTGTGCGGCTGCGCGTACAAGGGCGTATTATGTAATTCCAGGCGGCACGACGCCGCGCACTCGTCCCCGCCCTGAGGGCGCTGGCCGCTGCGACACGGGCGTTGCCCGAAGGATGCCAGGCAATGTCCACCGCCCGACGAGGCGCCGCACTGTGGTGCTGCGCCTTTGCGCCGGGTCTGCCGGCAGTGCATCCTTCCCCCCTATCCGCGACGGCGTGCGCAGGAGTGCGATGAACGCGACAGTTGCCATCGGCGGGGTGCCGCAATGAGCATCCGCCTGGTATTGGCCGACGACCACGTGCTCGTGCGCCAGGCACTGCGCTCGCTGCTCGAGAAGGCCGGTTTCCTCGTGGTCGGCGAAGCCGCCGATGGCCGCGAGGCGGTGCGCCTGGTGCGCAGCGAGAATCCCGATGTCGCGGTGATGGACATCGGCATGCCGCAGTTCAACGGCCTGAACGCGGCGCTCGAGCTCGCCCAGACCTGTCCCCACGTGCGCCTGGTCGTGCTCACCCAGCACGACGAGCCGCTGTATGTCGCCGAGGCCCTGCGCTGCGGAGCGAAGGGCTATGTGCTGAAGAACCAGGCCGCACGCGACCTGGTGCGCGCCATCGAAGGGGTATGCCGCGGCGAGGTGTACCTGAGCCCCGGTGTGGCGAGCGCGGTCGCCGAGGCCTACAGCTCGGAGCGCCCGCGCGCCAATGGGCTGTCGGTGCGCGAGCGCCAGGTGCTGCAGCTGATCGCCGAGGGCGCTTCCACCAAGGCGATCGCCGCGCGGCTCGGGATCAGCGCCAAGACCGTCGAATCGCACCGCTCGAAGCTCATGCGCAAGCTCGACATCCACGACACCGCCGGCCTGGTGCGCTACGCCATCCGCCGCGGCGTCACGCAGGCTTAGACACCGCCGAACGCGCTGGCCCTGCCGCGACATCCCGCGGCCGCTGTTTGCGAAGCAGCGGCTTTGCGCGTGACGCGCGCCCGCTCAATCCACCACGGTCGACTGGATGCGAATGCCGGCGGTGAGCACGCGCGCGACCGGTGCCGCCGCCGCCGCCTCCAGCAGCGCCGACTTCTGCTCCGCCGTCAACGCCTTGCTGAAGGACAAGCGCCGCTCGATGTGATCCTGGCCGGCGCTGTCGCGCGACCAGCGCACGCCCACGGTGATCTTGCCGAGCGTCCAGTCGTGGTGCATCGCATGCTTGCGCAGCGCGACCGCGGTATCGGCGCCGAGGCTCGCGAGCAGCAGCTCGCGCGGCGCGAAGCCGGCATCGCTGCCGCCGGCGGCGAGCGCCTCGTCCGCCGTGAGATGGTGATGCCCCGAGACGATCTGCTGCACGTGCTGATGCTCATTGATGACGGTAACGTAGGCCATGTGCGCTCCTCACTGCGGCGCGCGCCGCTGCCGGGCCGACAGTGCGCCGGCATGCACCAGGCGGTCGAGCATGCTGCGCGCGATGCTGCTGACGGACAGGCCGGTGACGTCCTCGAGCCCGTAGGGCTCGCCCGCCACGATGGCGCGCGCCGCACGCAGGCCGCTGCGCACCGCCGGCCCGATCCCCTCGCCCAGATCGCGCGTGGCCAGCCCAGCCGCATCCCCGGTGATGAACGCGTTGCCGCGCCGCACGACCTCGACCCGCCCGCGCAGGTAGTAGCTGTAGCCGCCCGGATCGTAGTGCGCCCCCGGGGCGAGGCCGCGCTCGAGCTGCGCGGCGAGGTGCGCCCAATGGGCGCGCAGATCCTGGCCACCTTTCTTCATCCGCTCGGCGATGCCACCCAGGCCGACGTTGAGCCAGCCCCGCTCCTTGGGCACGTACCACGAGTAGCCGGGCAGTCCATGATCGAAGAACCACAGGTGACAGTCGGAGTCCTGCCAGTCGTAGCGGATCTCCTGCTCGAGGGTGACGATCTGCAGCTCGCTGGCGCGCGGATTGAGCTCGCGGAACAGCTCCCGATAGACCGGGCAGCGCGTGCCCCCGGCGCCGACAAGAAAGCGGCAGCGGAAGGCGTCGTCGATGAGGTAACCGTCACCGTCGGGGACGATGTGGCGCACGTTGTGCTGCACCACTTCAGCGCCGGAGCGCTCCAGCAGCCAGGCGTCCCACTCCACGCGGCGGATCGAATGCTGCACGCACGCCACCGGCAGGTGCAGCCGTCCGACGTGCACCCGCAGACGCGGAAAGGTCAGCAGGCGGTGCGGGTAGCTCGCCAGGTCCAGCTCTAACTCACGCACCACCTCCGGCGTGATCCAGCCGGCGCATAGCTTGAGGCGCGGAAAGCGCTCACGATCGAGCACCAGCACGTCGGCGCCGGCAAGGCGCAGCTGCCAGGCGGCGGTCGAGCCGGCCGGGCCGCCGCCGACGATGAGCACATCACAGGTGCGCATGGAGCGGCGGCGTGCTCAGCGGCTGTACAGGTGGGCGCGCGTCAAGGGGATGTCGTTGCTCGTGCCGGGAGCGAAGACGATCTGGAACAGCTGCAACGTGCCGGTGGTGAAGCCGGCCACCGAGCCGGCCAGATACAGCCGCCACATGCGCACGAACTTCTCATCGAACATGTCGCGCACCCGCTCGCGCGCGCCCTCGAACAACGCCAGCCAGTGGCGCAGCGTCAGCGCGTAGTGCAGGCGCAGATTCTCGACATCGAGCACCGACAGGTCCCACGGCTCGAAGATACGCATCATCTCCCCGAGCGCGGGCGGATAGGCGCCCGGGAAGATGCGCTTCTCGATCCACGGCTGCAGCCGTGCCGGCCAGTTGCGGCCGATCGAATGAATCAGGCCGCGGCCGCGCCCACCGAGGCAGCGCTGCGCCACGTGCCCGAGGGTCGGGTAATTGGCGAGCCCGACGTGCTCGAGCATGCCGACCGAGACGAAGGCGTCGTAGTGGCCGGTGATGTTGCGATAGTCGTCCTCGACATACTCGACACGGCCGCCGACACCGGCGCGCGCGGCCTGCTCGCGCGCCCAGGCGATCTGCTGGTGCGAGATGTTGAAGGCACGCACGCGCACGCCGTAGTGGCGCGCCATGTGCAGCGCCAGCGTACCCCAGCCGCACCCGGCCTCCACCACGCTCTCCCCGGGCTGCAGCCGCAGCTTGCGGCAGACGTGATCCATCTTGGCGACCTGCGCCGCGTCGAGGCTCACCGCCGGCGTCGGGTAATAGGCGCAGGTGTATGCCATCGTGCGGCCGAGCCACAGCGCGTAGAACTCGTTGCCGATGTCGTAATGACGATGGATGTTGTCGCGCGATCCGGCGGGCGTGTTGCGGTGCGGCCGATGCAGCGCCGTGATGCAACGGCGCAGCAGCGACGGCGGCCCGGAAGTTTGGCCGGCGCGGTAGACGCTCTCCAGCATCTCGACCAGATCCCCATCGACCGTCACCCGGCCGTCGCTGTAGGCGTCGCCGAAGCGCATCGCCGGATCCCACAGGACCGACAGCAGCGTACCGCGGGTTGCGAAAGTCACCTTCGCGACCGCGGCGGCGGTGCCCACGCGTGCGCCGTTGCGCACGGCCAGCTCCAGCGGCGGGGACCCGAGCGCCGCGTGCAACCGCGACAGCAGCCAGTGATCGAAGCCGCGGTCGGGTGCGAGCGTCTGCGGCCGCAGCTCCGCCGACACCGGCGTCGGTGCGGCGGCGGGGCTGTGCTCCGCAGCGGAGGTCACACTCTGCTCGCAGGCGTTCACGGCTCACCCTCCACAATGTTACGGTAGGGTTAATTTAGCACGGGCTGCTGCGCGGGTCCGTCAACGGCTCTCCGGGGGCCTGTTCGGGCAGGCAACGCTGCCGGTCAAGCGCAAACCGTCATGGTGACGGCGCAGACCCCTGGCGGGCGCGGGCCGCCCAAAAGCGCGCTTCGCGCGCCAGACCTGCCTGCGCGTCCGCCGCAGTCAGTGCTTCGGCTGTGCCGCCGGCCTGGTATGACACGGCCTTGCGCAGGCGGCCATCGGGCGTTACGAGATAGGCTACGGTCGCCCCGGTTTGCGCGTTGACGTTGAAAACCACCACATCGCCGTGATTGGCCACGCTCACGTTGAATGTCCGGACGCGATGTCCGGCCTTGAGCAGCAGCTGCCTCACCTCGGTGCCTTCGTCCCCCTTGGCCAAGCCGAAGGCCACCGACACCGGTGCCGGCAATCGTGTCAGGAAGCCGGAATTCAGCGCCTGTTGAGTGAGAGTCTCGCTCCAGGGCGTGGCCGCCTGCAGCTGCCCGCCGAGGAGCGTGCCGGCGATCAGTGTCACAAATCCGCTGGCCAGCGCACGCATGCTCATTGCGATCTCCTAACGCCCGGCGGACCGTGCTGGCGCCAGCGTCTCGTTCACAACGGCCGCGAGCCTTGCGCCTGCCAGCAGCAGTCGCTCGCGCACGATCGCTGCGGCCTGCTGTTGGTAGGCCGCGTCCAGCACCACGATCCCCTGGGGCACGATGTTGCAGGCAAAGCCCGGGTAAGTGTACGCGACGTTGCGGGCCAGGTTGTTGGATTCGAAAGCCCAGCTGTCGGGCGACCCCTGGCCGGCGTCCGCGGCGAGGCTGCGCGCCTCCAGCGCCAGCGCTGCGATGTTGGCCGGCGGCTGCTGCCGGTTGCGCGCCTGCAGTGCGAGCTTCACCAGCTCATTGTCCCACGCACGGTGCAGGCTCTCGCGTCCGCGCGTACGCACCCCGGCGAGCACGACCGGCACGTCGTTGCCACCGTGATCGTGGTTATCCGCGGCGTGCAGCGGCTGGTGAATGTCGGCCACCAGGTGCACCAGCCACTTCAGCGCTTCGTTGCGCTCGCGCAGCGGCGCGCGGGCGTCGCGCAGCAGCGCGGTCTGCTGCTCGAGCTGTGCGCTGTTGCATTGGGCCCCGGCGCAGTAGCTGTCGCGCGGCGCGCGGCCGCATACCGGTATGTCGTCGTAGTGCCAGCGCGGCTGGTCGGCGGGCGTGCCACGGATCTCGTCCGCCCAGTCCGACACCGCCGCGAGCGTACTGCGACCGGAAGCGTGGCCGAACTTGTCCAGGTCGCCGCTGAGCAGCTGCAGCACCGCGGCGCGCGCCGGCGGCGTCAGCAGGCGATCGGCGATGGCGCCGACCGTGCGGTGCCCCTGGGGACCCCAGGCAGCGGCGAGCCGCGCGCAGCCGGCCAACAGCAGCGCGGCGGCGAGGCGGCGGAGCGGGTGCATCGGGCGTGAGTATTCCCGGGGCGGGCGGCGGGATTCAACACCGGCCGCTCGTGTAGACTGCCCGGCCCGCCACCATCGGCCGGCCGCGATCCTCCGGAAAGTCACCCCATGCTTCGCAGCTCACGAACGTCTGCCGCTGCCGCGCTGGCGGTGCTCGCGGCCGTCATCTTCAGCGCCGCGGCCGCCGCGCCGGCCGCGGAACACGGACTGGACCTGTCGGCCATCGACCACACGGTCGCCGCGGGCGATGACTTCTTCGCCTACGCCAACGGAGCGTGGCTGAAAAGAACCCGGATCCCGCCCGATCGCAGCTCCTGGGGGAGCGGCGACATCCTCGCCGAGCTCACCGCGCAGCGCACCGCGGATCTGATCCGCGTCGCCGCCGCCACCTCGCGCCCCGGCACCGAGGCGCGCAAGATCGCCGATTACTACGACAGCTTCATGGACGAGGCCACCATCGAGCGCCTCGGCGGCAAGCCGCTGGAAGCGGGCCTGCGGCGCATCGATGCCATCGCCGATCGCGCGGCGCTCGCGCGCGCGCTCGGCGAGACGCTGCGCGCCGATGTCGATATTCTCAATGCCACCGAGCTGCATACCGAGAACCTCTTCGGGCTGTGGGTGGCGCAGGACCTCGACGAGCCGACGCGCTATGTTCCGTTTCTGCTGCAGGGCGGGCTGGTGATGCCCGATCGCGACTACTACCTCGATCCGTCGGCGAAGATGGCCGAGATCCGCAAGCGCTACCAGGCGCACGTCGTCGCGGTGCTCAACCTCGCGCAGCTGCCGGACGCGCCCGCGAAGGCCGCCCGCATCTTCGCCCTCGAGCAGCGTATCGCCGAGGCGCACGCGACGCGCGCGCAGTCGGAGGACGTCCTCAAGGGTGACAATCACTGGCCGGCGGCAGAGTTCGCTCGGCGCGCTCCCGGCCTCGACTGGACGCAGTTCTTCGGCGCCGCAGGACTGGCGCAGGTGAGCGAGCTCATTGTGTGGCAGCCGAGTGCGGTGCAGGGCCTGTCGGCGCTCACCGCCAGCGTGCCGCTCGAGACCTGGAAGGATTACCTGCGCTTTCACTACGTGGAGGCCCATTGCGCCTACCTGCCGAACGCCTTCGTGGCGGAGCATTTCGCCTTCCACGGGCGGGTGCTGTCGGGCACACCGCAGCTGCGGGTGCGCTGGAAGCGCGCGGTCATCGAGACCAACGACGCGCTCGGCGAGGCGGTCGGCAAGCTGTACGTGGCGCATTATTTCCCGCCGGCCGAGAAGGCCCGCGCGCAAGGCCTGGCGCGCAACCTCGTGGCGGCGTTCGCCACCCGCATCGACCGGCTGGCGTGGATGAGCCCGGCCACGCGCGAGAAAGCCAAAGCGAAGCTTGCCACGCTCAAGGTGGGCGTCGGTTACCCGGATCACTGGCGTGATTATTCGGCGCTCGAAGTGGTGCGCGGCGATGCCTTCGGCAACTCGCAGCGCGCCCGGCTCTTCGAGTACCGGCGCAACCTCGCCAAGCTCGGCCGCCCGGTCGACAGAGGCGAGTGGGTCATGAATCCGCAGCTGGTGAATGCCGTCAACCTGCCGGCGATGAACGCGCTCAACTTCCCGGCGGCAATTCTGCAGCCGCCTTACTTCGATCCGGACCGCGACCCGGTCTACGATTACGGTGCCATCGGGGCGACGATCGGGCACGAGATCAGCCACAGTTTCGATGACCAGGGCGCGCTCTTCGACGCCACCGGCCGGCTGAAGAACTGGTGGACCCAGGAGGACTTCGCGCATTTCGAGGCTGCCGGGGAGCGCCTCGCCGCGCAGTTCGACGCCTACCACCCGTTTCCGGACGTGCGCGTCAACGGCAAGCAGACCCTCAGCGAGAACATCGCCGACGTGGCGGGACTGTCGGTCGCCTACGATGCCTGGCGACTGACCCTCAAGGGTGGCCAGGCGCCGCGGGCGCAGGGCTTCAGCGGTGAGCAACTTTTCTTCCTGAGCTACGCGCAGAGCTGGCAGGAAAAGATCCGCGAGGCGGCGCTGCGCCAGCAGCTGGTCACCGACGGGCACGCACCGGCCGAGTACCGCACCGACACCGCGCGCAACCTCGACCCGTGGTACGACGCCTTGGCCGTCAAGCCGGGCCACAAGCTCTATCTCGCTCCGGCCGACCGGGTTCCCGTCTGGTAGGGGCCTCAGGGGCGCAGCGGTCCGAAGTACACCAGCGTGCGGTAGCGGAACACCACCTCGCCGTGCCGTGCGTGGCGGCGGAACACCTCCTGCAGCCCGGCGATCATCGGTTCGTGCTCCGGGTGACCGGGCTCGGGCGCGTAGGAGGAGGACATGAGCCTTCCCTTGAGGCCCGCGAAGTCGAGGTGCTGCTGATTGGGGAAGCTGACAAACTGCATCGTTCCGCCGAAGAACTCGCGCATGCTGCGCTCGTCGGCGCGGCTGGCGCTGATGGCGGCGTACTCCGCGGCATGCCGCAGCAGCAGGGCCTCGTAGTCGGCGAGGAAGTCATCCGCCTGCACCGGGCGCTCGTTCCACAGCAGTGCGCCAAAGCCGCCGGGCCGCACGATGCGCAGCGCTTCGCGGCGCGCCGCCTGGACGTCGAACCAGTGAAACGCCTGCCCGGCGACCAGCAGATCGATGCTGGCCTCGGGCAGCGTGGTCGCCTCCGCGCTGCCGGCAACGCTGTGAAAGCGCGCCTGCGCGCCGAGCCGCGCTTCCGCGGCCGTGCGCATGGCAGCGTTGGGCTCGACGGCGAACACCTGCGCGCCGCGTGCCAGCAGCAGCTCCGTCAGGATTCCGGTGCCCGAGCCGAGGTCCGCGACCACCGCCACCGCGGATAGCCCGCAGCTCGCGGCGAGCAGATCGATGGCGCTTCCGGGATAGCCCGGGCGGCAGCGCGCGTAGTCCTCGACGCGGCTGGAAAAGCGCTCGGTGGCGCGTATCATTCGCGACCCCGGCGGCGGCCACCGCCACCGACGTACTGGCCGCGCGGCGACACAGTGCAGTGCCGCGGCGGGCGAGTGTCTCTCCCTGAAGGCATGCGGACACGTTAGCGTATCCGCACTAGCCGCGCACCCCGTGGAGCCGCCATGACAGCCTACCGTCACATCGACACCCCGCTGCTACACGCCGGCGAGCCGCTGCCGCGCATCGCCGGCGCCGTGGAGATGCCGATATTCCAGTCGGCCACCTACGAGTACGCCGGCGAGAAGAGCTACCACGACGTGCGCTACCTGCGCACCAACAACACCCCCGGACACCTCGCGCTGCATGCCAAGATCGCCGCCCTCGAGGGGGCGCAGGCTGCGCTGGTCACCGCCAGCGGCATGGCGGCAATCTCCACCACGCTGCTTACCGTGCTGGCGCCCGGCGATCACCTGCTGGCGCAGAACTGCCTGTACGGAGGAACTCACGATCTCGTGACCGGCGAGCTCGCCCGCTTCGGCGTCGCGCATGACTTCGTCGACGGCGACCGGCCGGACAGCTGGGCGGCGCAGCTGCGGCCCACTACGCGCGCCATCTACGTCGAAGCCATGACCAACCCGTTGCTCGAGGTGGCGGATCTCGATGCCGTGGCGCAGTTCGCCCGTACCCACGGGCTGCTGGCGATCATCGACAACACGCTCGCCACGCCGGTCAATTTCCGCCCGCTGACGCGCGGCTTCGACCTCACCCTGCACAGCGCCACCAAGTACCTCAACGGTCACTCGGACATCGTCGCCGGGGCGGTGGCGGGTGGTGCCGACCTCATCGAGCGCATCCGCCAGCGCGCCAATCACCTCGGCGGCTGCCTCGATCCGCATGCCGCGTTCCTGCTCAAGCGCGGACTGAAGACCCTGGCGCTGCGCGTGCGCTATCAGAATGACAGCGCACTGCGCCTCGCACGCATGCTCGCGGCGCACCCAAAGGTCAGGCGCGTCAACTACCCGGGGCTCGAGTCGCACCCGCGGCATGCGCGCGCCCGGGCGCTGTTCGGTGGCTGCGGCGGCGTGCTGAGCTTCGAGCTGCAGGGCGGCGCGGCGCAGGCCGAGCAGTTCGCCGCGCGCGTGCGCCTCGCCATCGTCGCACCGAGCCTCGGCGGCGTACACACGCTGCTGACACGGCCCGCGACCACCTCGCACGCCGGACTGTCGCGCGATGAGCGGCTGCGGCTCGGCATCAGCGACGGGCTGCTGCGCCTGTCGGTGGGAATCGAAGCCAGCGAAGATCTCATGGAAGATCTGCAGCAGGCGCTCGGTTGAACACGCGCCGGTGCCGGCGCGTCGCAGCGCATGCGCGTCACATATACTAGTGCCCCATGCCCGCATCCGAATGCAGCTCCGCTGAGGCCACGCCCGCACTGACTGCGGCGGCGCCCGCAGCCCCCGCCCGCGGGCGCACGCTGTTCGAGCTGACACTGCTCGGGGCGATCTGGGGCGGCTCGTTCCTGTTCATGCGCGTGGCGGCCGCGGACTTCGGGCCGGTGCCGCTGGTGGAGGCGCGCCTCGCGCTCGGCGCGCTCACGCTGATGCCGTTCCTGTGGCGGGCGCGCGCGCAGTTCAGCGCACGCGTGTGGCTGCGCATCCTCGGCATCGCCGTGGTGAACTCCGTGGTGCCGTTCGTGCTGTTCGCCTGGGGAGCCGAGCGCGCCCCGGCCGGCATCGGTGCGATCACCAACGCCATGACGGTGGTGTTCACGGCGCTGGTCGCATTCCTCTTCTATGGTGATCGCATTGGTGCGCGCCGTGTGGTGGGCCTCGCCGCCGGCTTCGTCGGCGTCGCCATTCTCGCCAGCGGCAGGACGGCCGGCGCGAGCGTCGGCGCCGCAGCGCTCGCCGGCACCGCCGCGGCGCTGTCGTACGGCTTCGGCATCAATCTCATGCGCCGCTATCTGACCGGCTATCCGGCAGCGGCGGTGGCCGCGGCCAACCTCACGTGCGGCGCGCTGCTGCTGGCACCGCTCGCGCTCTACACCTGGCCCCACCGTGCGATTGCGCCGCTCTCGTGGGCGAGCGCGCTGCTCCTCGGTGTGCTGTGCACGGGCATCGCGTTCGTGTTCTATTACCGGCTGATCACGCGGGTGGGCGCGGCGCGCGCCTCGACGGTCACCTACCTGATTCCGCTGTTCGGCGTGATCTGGGCCTGGCTGCTGCTGGGCGAGCCGCTCACCGTGACCATGGCGCTCGCCGGCGCACTGATCCTCGGGGGCGTAGCCCTCAGTCAACAGCGCGAGAAGCAGTCCTGATCCGCGGCGAGCCTATGGACCGGGCAGTGAACTTTCCGGCGCTGCTGAATGCCCGTGATCTTGGCGGCTACCCGACCACCGATGGCGGGCAGACGCGCTGGCGCTCGCTGCTGCGCGCCGATGACCTCGCGCAGCTGAACGACGCGGGTCTGCGCGCGCTCGCCGACTATGGCGTACGCACCATCGTCGACCTGCGCTGGCCGCAGGAGGCGGCGCGGCAGCCGAGCCCGGTGCCGGCCGCGCTGCCCCAGGTGCACTACCAGCGCATCTCGCTGCTGACGCACACCGAGGAGGAGTGGCAGCTGCGCAGCCGCGATCCGGCGAAGGAGCTGTGGAAGTGCGCCGTGCTCGAGCACGTGCGCTTCGAGCTGCATCACGTGCTCAGTTTCATCGCCGCGAGCCCGCCGCAGCCGCTGCTGTTCCACTGCGTCGCCGGCAAGGATCGCACCGGGCTGATTGCCGCGCTGCTGCTGGCGCTGGCGGACGCCACCCCGGCGGCCATCGCCACCGACTACGCGGTGAGTGGCGACAATCTGCGCGCGGGCTATCTCGCGCGCTATCCCGAGGCCGACCGGGCCCGCATCATCGAGGCGCTGCGCTGCCCGGAACAAGGTGCGCACAACATGCTGAGCTTCCTCGAGGCGGCGGGCGGCGTGCGCGCCTATCTTGCGCAGATCGGACTGTCGGCCGCAGAGATCGCGCAGCTGCGCGCGCGGCTGCGGGAGTGATGCGCGGGCTCAGCCCGCGAGCGCCAGGAAGGTCGTGTACGGTTCCGCGTCGATCGCCGTGTAAGGCAGAAAGGTCAGCGGTGCGCCGGCAACGCTCGCCTCCCAGCGCTGTCCCACCTGCCGCGCCGCCAGCAGCTCGGCGCGTCGCGGCCGCGGCAGCTCGCCGCCGGCAGTGAGGGCGAACAGCACCAGCGGACCGCACAACAGCGCCACCGTCTGCGCATGCTGGCGGTCGATCGCCTCGAGCTGCATGCGGCGCGGCAACTCCAGCTCCACCCGGTCATCCTCGCGCCAGCGGCGGGTAATGACCGCGAAGCTCCCGGGCTCGGTCGCGCCACTCCAGCGCTGCCCGTTCACCGCGATACGCGCAGCGTCCGCCCATGCCGGAATACGCAGGTGCAGCGCGAACTCCTGCGGCTGCGACGCGCCGACGCGGATCGCGACTGAGTCCGCAAACGGGTAGTCGCCGCTTTGGCGCAACGCGCAGCGTGCGGCGCGCTGCGTCCAGGTGACGGTCGAAGGCAGGTACAGATTGACATAAACGCCGCGCGTATCACGCAGGTAGGCGTTGATGCCGTAATCCGCCGCGACCTGCGGCAAGGTGCCCGAGCAGCACGGGAAGCGGTGGTTCGAGTAGCTCTTGCGCCCGGAAGAATTGTAGTCGGCGTAGTAGAAGGCACGGCCGTCGGCACGCAGCGGCCTGGCCCCCAGCACGGTGTTGTACATCATGCGTTCCATGCTGTCGCCGTAGCGCGCGTCGCGCGTGACGCGCAGCAGGTAGCGCGTCAGCTTGAAGTGCGCATAGGCGCCGCACGGGGTCTCGAAGCTGTTGTGCGTCGCAGTGAGACTCGCGTACAGGCGGCCGTCATCCGGCGCCACCAGCTTCTCGTCCGGCCCCCAACCGCCGGTCGGGTAACTTTGCGCCGCCAGCATGCCGAACGCCTGGGTGGCGGCGCGCAAATGCTTGTCGCTGCCGAGCGTGAGGTAGGCCTGCATCGCCGAGCTCAGCGAGTTCACGTAGCTGTAAGCGTGCTTGCCGGCGAGGACATTGTCGCCGCGCGCCAGCGGATCGAACCAGTTCGCGTCATCGAGGAACCGCAACGCCAGCTGGCGATAGCGACGCCCGGCACCGCGGCGGTAAGCCAGCAGCAGATTCTCGGGATTGGTGTACGACTCGTCCCAGCGAAACGATTGATCCTTGCCGGGTCGCCAAGCCAGTTCGCGATCGACGGCGTGCGCTGGCAGATGCGGCACCGCCACCGCGGTGGTGCGATCGAGCAGCGCCAGCGCCTGCCGGTCGGCGGCGAACTGGTGCGAATCGATCAGTCCCAGCACCAGCTTGTCGTAGCAGTACGCCGGGAAGCGGTTCTTATCGTAAAAGCCGCCGCCGATGGTGAGGCCATATAGCCGGTTGAGGCGCAGCACCTTGTCGCGCGCAGCCGGCGATCCGCGGATGGCGTGATAGCGGGCGAGCGCCGAGATCCACTGGCCGAAGGTTGCCCCCGGCGCAAATCCCGCATCGTCGGTGCGCCAGTTGTAATCCGCATCGTAGTTGTACCAGCCGCCGAGGTCAGCGCCCGGCGCGGCCTGCCCCACCATCTGCCGAAACGGCTTCAGCAGGCTGTCCTCGCTCAGCTCCATGAGCACCTCGTGGGTGTTCTGCAGCTGGGCCTGATGCAGGCGGCTGTCGACGGCGATGTCGCCGTAGCCGAACTCCGCGAGTGCGGCTGGCGCTGCGCCGCGGACCGCGTCGGCGACGAGCGGCCGAGCTCCCGCAGCCACCGCCGTCGCCGCCGCCAGGCGCGCGAACTCACGCCGCGAGAGCTGCCTGCGGTGATCCGACGGCATCGGGCGATTGTGCCCAAATCCCGCCCCGTTCTGTATAGTTTCCGCGCAGGATAGCGGTGCGTGAACACAAGGGCCGCGATGCAATCTGTCCCGGCCATCGTCATTGGCGCGTGGTTGCTGTGTCTCGTGCCGGCCGGCGCGCCACGGGCGGTGCAGCCCCGCCTCGATTTCCAGGTTCAGGAAGGCCTCAACATCAACCGCCTGGTGCGGCAGGGCCAGGTCGCTGCGCATCTGCTGCTTCGCTCCGGCGACGACCCGCGCATACTGATCGCCTTTCCCGCCGGTGACAGCGGCGTGGGCGTGTGGTTCGTGCATCAAACGCACCCAGCGCGCTGGACGCTCGCCGCACCACCGCGTGCGATTCATGCGCTCGACGGCAGCGGCCGCAGCCTCTACGGCATCGCGGCGCAAGCCACGATCGCGGCTCGCGAGCTGCAACTGCGCGAGGCGGTGCTCTCCAGTACTCGCCTGCTGCGCGACTACGAGCAGCGCGGCAGCGTGCCGGGCAGCGTCGCAGCGACCCCGGTGGTGCGCGGCAATACCCTCACCTGGTCCCGCAACCGCCTGGACGGGGCCGCCGGCTACCGACTGGTGCTCGAGGTCACCCACGGTCAATTGCATGACGGGCACCTTCGCGCCGGCGCCGACCGCCGGATCGGCCTGCGGATCACCGGGCTCACCGGCGAGACTCCGCTCACGCCGCTCTCCGGCCGCGAGCTGCTGAACGGCGCCGCGCGCGCCGACGCCGCCGCGCGCGACACGCTGACCTTCCTCGCCTACCGCGAGAAGCTGCTCGCCGGCTCCTGGCGCTTCGACACCTACTTCGGGCGCGATACGCTCATGTCCGTGCGCCTGCTGATGCCCGTTCTCAGCCCGCTCACCGTGGAAGCGGCACTGGCCTCGGTGCTCGCACGGCTGTCGCCGCAGGGAGAGGTTGCGCACGAAGAGGACGTCGGCGAGCGCGCGGTGCTCGATCACCTAGAGCGCGACGGCTCGCGCTCCGCCGCGCCGGTGTACGACTACAAGATGATCGACGGCGACTATCTGCTCGCCCCGGTGCTCAGCGCCTGGCTGATCGATGATGAACGTGCGCGGGGGCGCGCCGCCGCGTTTCTCGCCGCGCCGGTCGGCGGCCCCGGCGAGCGCCGCGATCCGCGCGGCGCCGCGCTGGTGGAGAACCTGCGCTTCGTGCTGCAGAGCGCTGCGGCGTTTGGGCGCGCGCCCGACACGCAGCACCTCATCGGCCTGAAGCCGGGGTTCAACGTGGGCGACTGGCGCGACAGCGAGAGCGGCCTCGGGGGCGGGCGCTATCCGTACGATGTGAACGCCGTACTGATCCCGGCGGCGCTCGCCGCGGCGGCACAGCTCAATGACAGCGGACTGCTGTTGCCCTATCTGACGCCGGACGACCGCACGCTGTTTGGCGGCGCCGCGCAGCTGGCGAGCACCTGGCGCACCCGGGCGCCACCCTTGTTCGACGTCGACATACCCCGCACGGTGGCGTTGAGCGCCATCGAGTCCTACGCCGCCTCGCAGGCGATCGCGCCGCAGCCGGCGCTTGCCGCGCTGGGCGATGGCGCACTGCGCTTTCACGCGCTCGCGCTCGCCGCTTCCGGCGCACCGATCGCGGTGATGCACTCGGATGAGGGATTTGCATTGCTGTTCGCGGAGCTGGATGCGCAGCAGCTCGAGCGCGCGCTCACGGTGCTGCTGCGCCCGTTTCCCGCCGGGCTGATGACCGCTGCCGGCATGCTGGTCGCCAATCCCGCGTTCTGCGCGCCCGCGTTGCAGGCGCAATTCAACCGCAACGCCTATCACGGCACCGTGGTGTGGTCGTGGCAGCAGGCGCTGTTCGCCGCCGGGTTGGAGCGGCAACTGCGACGCAGCGATCTGCCTGCCAGCGTGCGCGCGCAGCTGCTGCGGGCGCAGCGGATTCTGTGGTCGGCGATCGATGCGACGCGGCCCTTGAGAAATTCGGAGCTGTGGTCGTGGACGTTCGTGGCGGGCCACTACCAGGCGGCGCCGTTCGGGGCCGCCGCCGCCGACGCCGACGAATCCAACGCCGCGCAGCTCTGGAGCACGGTATACCTCGCCGTGCGGCCGGCGCCGGCCGGCCTGAGCGCGGCGCCGCTGCCGCGGGCGCGACCCGCGGCGCTACGCACCGTGCCGTGGCCGAGCGACGCCCGATGACGGTGCGCGCCGCCGGCGTCGTGTGCCTGGGACTGCAGGGGCTGCTGCTGCTCGCCGCGGGCGGTGCGCGCGCCGAAACCGACGCGAGCTTTCGCCTGAGCGCGGGGCTTGCCGATCTGCCCGGCTATTTCCCCGCGTATCTGGGCAACGGCTATGTCTCGACCTTCAGTACCCCGCGCGGCACGGAAGTCGCGCGCAGCTACCTCGTGGCCTTCATGGACTACACGGCGGGCGATATGTCCCGGCCGGCGGCGGTACCCGGGTGGACGGAAATCGATTTCAACCCCGCGGCGCCCGGCGCCGGCGGCACCTGGCTGAACCGCGCGGCGCTCCGCGAGCGGCACTTCAGCGACTATCGGCAGACCCTCGACCTGCACGACGGCACGTTGAGCACCCGCTATCGCTATCGCGATCACGATCGGGAAAGCGCGGTGGAGCTCCTGACGCTGGTCAGTCAGGCATCCCCGCACCTCGCCGCCAGTCGTCTGAAGATCACGCCCGACTACGACGGCGTGGTGCAGTTGTCGTTTGCGCTCACCCTGTGGGCCCCGCACGCGCCGCGCTTTGCGCTCGCGCAGATGACTGGCCCGGAAATGGAGGAGGCGGTCGCAGCCCAGGGGCTGTCGCTCGAGCCGCGGCCGCCGGCCACGCCCGACCGTGAGGCCGTCTGGTACCCGGGCTACACGGGAATACGCGCGAGCGACGGCGACAGCGGCTCGCTCTCGCTGTGGCTCGACGGCCAGGCGCAGCAGGGCCTGGCGATGGCCATGGCGGCCGCGGTCTCTCTGCCGCCGGGGATCGCGCCCGATAGCGTCACGCTGCACCGCGACCCCTACCGCCTGGCGTTCGATGTCAGCCTGAAGGTGCAGCGGGGTCATAGCTATGTCTTCACCAAGTACGTCGCGCTGTCACGCGCCGGGTGGGGCGGCGATGCCCGCGAGGATCTGATCCTCGCCCGGCAAGCGCGCGAGCGCGGCTTCGAAGCGCTGCTCACCGAGCACCGTGCGGCGTGGGATGCACTGTGGCAGTCAGACATTCTGATCGAGGGCGATCCGCAGGCACAGCGGGTGGCGCACTCCGAGCTTTACTACCTGCTGGCGAACTCGAGCGCGGGTACGGCGTGGGGGTCCGGTGCCTGTTCGCTCACGCCCGGCTACGCCAATCACGTCTTCTGGGACAGCGATACCTGGATATTCCCGGCGCTGCTGCTGCTGCACCCCGAGCGCGCGCGGCCGCTGGTGGACTTTCGGGCACGCACCCTCGAAGCCGCACGGCAACGCGCGCGCCAGCACGGCTTCGAGGGCGCCATGTACCCGTGGGAGTCGGACCCCGAGAACGGCAGCGAGCAGACGCCGCATTCCGCTTACGTGCTCGGAGAAACCGAGATCCACGTGAACGCCGACGTGGCGATCGCGCAATGGCAATACTATCTGGCCACGCGCGACCGCGACTGGCTGCGATCGCACGGCTGGCCGGTGATTCGCGAGGTCGCGCGCTTCTGGGCGAGCCGCGCCAGCTACGATGCGCACACCGGGCGCTACGGGATCCTGCACGTCAATTCAGTGGCCGAGTCGCATACCGACATTCCCAACGACACTTTCACCAACGTGTCGGCCGCCCGCGCGCTGAGTGCCGCCGCCGCCGCCGCGCACCTTCTCGGTGAGCGCCCCGATCCGCTCTGGAGCCGGATTGCCCGCTTGCTGTACGTGCCCCTGTCGCCCGGCGGGGAGCATCATCTCGCCTTCGATCCTGCCGTGGCCGATCACGCCGAGGACTTTGGCGGCGGTCCGCTGGCGCTGTTGTTCCTGCCCTCGCTCGATCTGGAGATGGGCATGCAGCTACGCCGTCACGACTACGATTACGCGATCCGTCCGGCTGCGCTGGCGCGGGTCGCCGGCGGCAGCATGAACATCGTGCCGCGGGTGGCCGCCGCCGATAGCATCGGCAGCGGCGCGGATGCCGCCGCCTGGTTCTCCGGCAATTTCAGCGGCGGCACGCTGAAGCCGCCGTTCAACGTGCGCACCGAGACGGCCGACAACAACGTCGGCTACTTCCTCACCGGTTCCGGGGGATACGTGCAGAGCCTGGTGTACGGCTTCAGCGGGCTGCGCATCCGCGAGCCGGGCCTGATCGCCGCCTATCCGCCGGTGCTGCCGCCCGGCTGGAAGTCACTGACTCTGCACAACCTGACTTTCCGCGGCCAGCGTCTGGATATCCGCATCGACCGCGACGCCAGCGGCGCGGTGCGGCTGTCACGCAAGGTGCTTTAGATGACGCGCTGTCTTTTCGTCGCGCTCGCCGCAACGCTGTTCGTTTCCTGTACCCGGACGCAAAGCGACCCGACCCTCGTCGCCGGCCATGCGCGCTTCGAGTTCCTGACGCCGTCACTGGTGCGCCTGGAGTACTCGCCCACCGGCCGCTTCGTGGATGCGCCCACGGCCGTGGTGCTGAAGCGGGACTGGCCGAAGGTCGTCGTGCGTGCCACGCGGCAGGACGGCTGGCTGGTGGCCGCCACGGATGAGATGACGCTGCGCTACCGCCTGCAGTCCGGAGAGTTTGCCGCCGGCAATCTCGAAGTCAGCTGGAAGGATGCCGCCGGTGGCATGCGCACCTGGCATCCGGGGCAGAAGGATCCGCAGAATCTCGGCGGCCTGCCCTATTCGCTCGACAACCTGAGTGCGGACAATCTGCCGGCCGGGCGCAGCGATGTCGAGACGCCGGTCAACGACATCATTCCGGGTATCGACTTCAAGCTCCCCGAGGCCAAGCCCGGATTGCTGAGCCGCGCCGGCTATGCATTCATCGATGACAGTCAAACGCCGCTGTGGAACGCGCAGCGCACCTGGATAGTGCCGCGGGCGCCGCCGGCGGCGCAGGACTGGTATCTGTTCGTCTACCAGGCCGACTACGGCAAGGTATTGCGCCAATACGCCGAGCTGTGCGGCCCGATTCCCATGCTGCCGCAATATGCCTTCGGTCCCATGGTGACCGACCTCAATTTCGAATACTTCCCCGGCTCGTGGGCGTCGCAGCAGCCGGACTTCCAACACTACAACCAGCAGTACCTGCAGGATGAGCTCTCGCGGCTGCGCCGCGAGCTGATACCGTTCGACACCCTGATACTCGATTTCGCCTGGCACAACTACGGCTGGGACGGCGGCTACGACTGGAGCCCGCTCATCCCGCGTCCGCACGAGTTCTCGCAGTGGCTGCAACAGCAGGGAATCAGACTGAGCCTCAACGATCACCCGGGCTACATCAACACCGACGAGAGCATCCTCTCGCCGAGCGACAGCCACGCCCCGCAGGTGCTGACCGACCTCGGCCGGGCGCTTCCTGCGCACCCCTCCTTCGACCTCGATCTGTCGCAGCTGTGGCAATTCGCCGCCGATCCGCACGCTGCGGGCCTGGGCGAGCGCTGGTATGTGCCCGGGCACCCCGCCGGCGCGCGCTGGAAGCCGATCCGCATCGGTCGCTCCTGGCAAGAGCAGGGTTACCCGGGGTACCACGGTCCCGGCTGGTACCGGGCCACGGTGCGGCTGCCGGCGCAGCTGCCGCCGAAACTCTATCTGTATCTGGGCGAGGTCCGGCAGAACTACCGCCTGTTCGTCAATGGCACCGAGGCGACCCACAGCAGGATTCATTGGCCGCAGCGGCTGACCTACGCCGAGATCACCCCCTATGTGGTGCCGGGCAGACAGAATCTGCTGGTGTTGCGCGTGGAAGCGGCCCACGGCGAGGGCGGCGAAACCGACGGCGGCCTGCTGCTTGGCCCGGTGGCGATCCGCGACGTCGAGCCAACACGGCGCATCTACTTCGATCTGTCGAATCAGCAGCAGGCGGAAATTTTCATGCGCGACCTGCACGGACCGCTGCTGCGCGCCGGGGTGGATTTCTGGTGGGTCGATGGCGGCAGCGGTGCCGTCGACATGCCCGGACTCAACGAGCAGCTCTGGACCAACAAGGTATTCTTCGATTACACCCAGCAGGCAACCGGCAAGCGCGGCTTCATCCTCGGGCGCTACGGCGACTGGGGCAGCGAGCGTTATCCGGCCTTCTTCACCGGCGACACCTACTCGCAGTGGCCGGTGCTCGCCTACGAGGTGGCCTTTACCGCGCGCGGCGGCAACGTGCTGATGCCCTACATCAGCCACGACATCGGCGGCTTCCACGGGGCGAAGATCGATTTCGACCTGTACGCGCGCTGGATCGAGTTCGGCACCTTCAGTCCGATCCTGCGCATGCACAGTGCCCATGAAAACCCGCGCGAGGGCAACGTGCGCATGCCCTGGAACTACGGCGAGGCGGGCATCGCCCTGATGCGCAAGTACTTCACGCTGCGCATGCAACTGCTGCCCTACCTTTATACCTACAGCTGGCAGGCGCACCGCGAGTCCCTGCCGATTCTGCGTCCGCTGTACCTGCGCTACCCGCAACTCGAGGAGGCGTACCGTCACTCGCATGAGTATTTGTTCGGCGAGGAGCTGCTGGTCGCGCCGGTCGTCGATGCGAGCGGCGATCAGACCATCTATCTTCCGCCGGGCGAGTGGCTGGACTTCTTCAGCGGCAAGCGCTTCCACGGCGGCGGCACCTTCACCGCCCACTATGCGGTGGATGAGACCCCGGTGTTCGTGCGCGACGGCGCGCTGATTCCCGAGCAGCGCGTCCGCCAATCCAGCGATGCGCGCCCGCCCGACCCGCTCATCATCAATGTGTATGGCGGCGGCGCAGGCCGCTTCGATCTCTACGAGGACGACGGAATCTCGCTCGCCTATGGTAAAGGTGAATACGCCGTGACTCCGCTGACCCACACCACCGGCAACGGCACGCATCACCTGGTCATCGGGCCGGCGACCGGCTCGTATTCCGGGCAGCTGCCGCAGCGCTCGTACGAGCTGCACATCCACGCTGCGGCTGAGCCCGCCTCGATATCCGTCGACGGCAGGAGCGCCACACCCCCGACGTGGGATGCCGCGCAGGCGATGGCGATCCTGGCGCTGCCGCCGCGATCCATCCGCGAGCGGATCGAAGTCACATGGCGATGAAGCGCCTCCTGAGCTGTGTCGCTGGCCTTCTTTGTGCCGCTGCGGCGGCCTCCGGCCAGGGAACGCCACAGCCACCACCACCGCCCCCGCCGCAGGCGGCCGCAGGTGCCGCCGCACAGCCGGACTCCGCCGACGCCAGCGCCTATGTTCACTGGCTCGAAGAGCGCTCGATGCTGCACCAGGCGCAGCAGCTGGCGACGCACTATTCGGGCAACGCCATCCAGTGGCAGCACCCTTACGGCAAGCCGCAGCCGCGTGCCGCGGTGTCGCGCGCTTCGGTGTGGTTCACCGCCTACCCTGCCTCGACCATCGCCGCCGCTCCCGGCAGCTCGGTCCTCGCCACGCTGGCGGATGAGCGGCTGTGGCGCTGCTTCCAGGCGATCGGTATCCAGGGCATACACACCGGTCCGATGAAGCGCTCGGGCGGCGTGCAGGACCTCGCCTATACGCCCTCCGTCGACGGCAATTTCGATCGCATCAGCTTCGAGATCGATCCGGCCTTCGGCACGCAGGCGCAGTACCGCGATCTCGTTGCGGCCGCGCACGAGCATGGAGCGATCGTCATCGGTGACGTCATCCCGGGGCACACCGGCAAGGGCGCCGACTTCCGCCTCGCCGAGCGGGCGTACGCCGACTATCCCGGGCTCTACCACATGGTGCAGATCGCGCCTGCCGACTGGGGTCTGTTGCCGCCGGTACCCGCCGGACGCGATGCCGTCAATCTCAGTCCCGCAACCGTGGACGCTCTGCAGGCTAAGGGCTACATCGTCGGACGCCTGTCCTCGTCGATCTTCTACGAGCCGGGCGTGAAGGACACCGACTGGAGCGCCACCGACGTGGTCCGCGGGGTCGATGGGGTGCAGCGCCGCTGGGTGTATCTGCACTACTTCAAGCAGGGTCAGCCGACTCTCAACTGGCTCGATCCGACCTTCGCGGCCGAGCGGCTGGTGATCGGCGATGCGCTGCACGAGCTCGGCGTGCTCGGCGATGGGATGCTGCGGCTCGATGCCAACGGGCTGCTCGGGATCGAGCGCGAGGCGAGCGGACGTGTGTGGTCGGAAGGCCATCCCCTGTCGCTGACGGCGAATCAACTGATCGCCGACATGGTGCGCAAGCTGGGCGGATTCACCTTCGAGGAGCTCGCCCTGCCCTTCGACGTCATCCGCGAGATGGCGCGCGGGGGCGGTCCGGATCTGTCCTACGACTTCGTGACGCGGCCCGCCTATGATGAGGCGCTGCTGACCGGCGATGCCGAGCTGCTGCGCCTGGTGTTCAAGCTCATGCGCACCTACAGCATCGATCCGGCCCGGCTGATCCACGCGCTGCAGAACCACGATGAGCTGACCATGGGGCTGGCGCACTTCGGCGCGCACGCCGATGAGCCGTTTGCCTTTCGGGGCGCGCAGCTGTCGGGCCGGCAGCTGCGCGAGCTGATACACGGGGAGATGTACGCGCGCCTGCTCGGCGAGCGCGCCCCCTACAACCTGAAGTTCGGGGACGGCGTGGCGAGCACCACCGCCACGGTCATCGCCGCGTCCCTCGGCATCAGCGATATCTCGCACCTGAAGGCCGCGCAGGTGGAGCAGATCCGGCGCCTGCACCTGCTGCTCGCCTTTTACAATGCCATGCAACCGGGGGTGTTCGCGCTCTCGGGCTGGGACCTGGTCGGCGCGCTCACCCTGCCGCCGGCCGTGGTGCGCGAGCGGCTCGCCGACGGCGACACCCGCTGGATCAACCGCGGCGCCTACGACCTGCTCGGCTCGAACCCTCGAGCGGTGCGCTCGGCGGCGGGCTTGCCGCGCGCCGTTGCGCTGTACGGCCCGCTGCCGCAGCAGCTGAAGAAGCCCGACTCGTTCGCCTCACAACTGGCGCGCCTGCTCGCGGTGCGCGCGGGTCTGCAGCTGTACGCCGCGCGGCTGGTCGACGTGCCGAGCGTGCAGGCGAAGGGGCTGCTGGTGCTGGTGCACGAGCTGCCGGACAGTGCCGGGATCGAAGTGACCGCCATCAACTTCGCCGGCAGCGCCGCGGATGACACGGTGCTCATTCGCGGCGCGCCTCACGACGCACAGGCGCTGGACGTTCTCGATCCGCACGCGCCGGCGCTCGGCCTCGGTGCCGACGGCAGCCTGCGGCTGCATCTGCAGGCGTACGAAGGCAAGGCATGGCGGATCAAGAGCTGAACCGGCGCCGCGCCGCGGCGTTGGCCCTGGTGGCGCTTGCCGCCTCAGGCGGCGCACCCGCCGCTCCGCCCGCGGGCGCGCCCGCCCCTGCTGCGTCGCTTGCGATGCCGGCGACCGCCGTTGGAGCCCCCGCCGACTGGGTGAATACCTATATCGGCACCGGCGGTGGCGGCCCGGACTACGGCGGCACCATGCCCTTCGTCACCACGCCGTTCGGCACGACCAACTGGACCGCACAGACGCGACAGAACCGCATCAGCGTGAGCTCCTATGCCTTTGAGGACGGCACCATCTCGGGCTTTATCGGCACGCATCAGCCGGCGATCTGGATGGGCGACTACGGCTACGTGACGCTGGTGCCCGAGGTCGGGCCCGTGAGGACCTCACCCGAGCAGCGGCAGCTGCCGTTCGCGCGCGCGCACGAGGTCACCACACCTTATTACTACTCCGTGATCCAGGACGCCGGCAGCGCAGGCACGCTGCGCACCGAGATCACCGCCACCGACCATTGCGGCTTCCTGCGCTTCACCTTTCCTGCCGCTGCCGCGGCCAGCGTGGTCGTCGAGGCGAGCCGCTTCGGCGTGCCCGGTTACGTGCACATCGATCCGGCCGCTCACGAGATCGTCGGCTACAACCCCGATCGCATGGACGCGCACCTGATCGATCTGGCGCTGCCGCATTTCAAAGGCTATTTCGTGGTGAAGTTCAGCACCGGGTTTCGCTCCCACGGTGTGTACCTCGGCGCGGATCAGCATCCGGGCATGGGCACCGCGCAGGGTCCGAACGCGGGCGGCTACGTCACGCTCGACACCGCGAAATCCCCGGTGGTCGCGGCCAGGGTCGGCATGTCCTTCATCAGCCTCGCGCAGGCGCGCCGCAACCTGCAGCTGGAGATCCCCTCCTGGGATTTCGCCGCGGCGCGCGCTGATCTGGAGCGCACCTGGAACCGCAAGCTCGGGGCGGTATCGATCGAGGGCGCGTCTGCCGATGAGCGTCACATCTTCTACACCGGGCTCTACCACGCGCTGCTCTATCCCAAGCTGTTCTCGGAGCACGGCCGCTACTACAGCGCCTTCGACGACCGGGTGCACCGCGGGGTCTCGTACACCGCCTACTCGCTGTGGGACACCTTTCGCGCCGAGAACAGCCTGCTGACGATCCTGGTGCCGGAGCGCATCGATGCCATGGTGCAGGCGCTGCTGCAGGACTACCGCGAAGGCGGCTGGATGCCCAAGTGGCCGAACCCCTCCTATACCAACATCATGATCGCCACGCATGGCGATGCGGTGGTCGCCGAGGCGATGAATAAAGGTTTCCACGGGTTCGACGCGCGGCTGGCCTATGCCGCGGTCTACAAGGACGCCATGACGCCGCCCAGCGGCGACACGACGCGCGACTGGCACGACCGTGAGGCGCACGTGCCTTACGAAGCCCGCGCCGGCCTGACCTGGTACAAGCAGCTCGGTTACGTGCCGGTCGACCGCACGGCCGAAGCCGCTTCCAGCACGCTGGAGGATGCCTACGATGACTTCGCCGTCGCACAGGTAGCGCAGGCGACCGGCAGGGAGGTCGCTTACCGGTTTTTCCTCGCGCGCTCGCGCAACTACCGCAATCTCTACAATCCCGCCACCGGTTTCATGCAGGGCCGCAATGCCGATGGCTCCTGGGCGGATCCGGACGCGGGCTGGACCGAAGGCGATAAGTGGGTCTACACCTATTCAGTGCTGCACGACATTCCGGGACTGATGGCGCTCATGGGCGGCGCGCAGAAGTACAACGCGACTCTCGACGAGCACTTCCGCGACGGCCACAACCACCACGACAACGAGCCGAGCCACCACTACGGCTACCTGTACGACTTCAGCGGTCAGCCGTGGAAGACGCAGGCCCGCGTGCGCCAGATCGCGCACGACTACTATGCCAATCAGCCCGACGGCATCGCCGGCAACGAGGACTGCGGGCAGATGTCGGCCTGGTACCTGTTCACCGCCATGGGCTTCTATCCGCTCAATCCGGCCTCCGGGGACTACATGATCGGCAGCCCGCTGTTCACGAAGCTCTCGCTGCAGCTGGCAGGCGGCAAGCGCTTCATCATCTCCGCACCGCGCAACTCGCCCGATAACCCCTACATCCAGTCGGTAATGCTCAACGGCCGCCCGCTCGATATCCCGCTCGTCACCTACCGGCAGATCATGGCCGGCGGAGAACTCGAGTTTGAGATGGGCCCGGCGCCTTCGTCGTGGGCGGCGGCCTGGCGCGGCACCCCGCTGGCGGAGCAAGCCCCCCTGCGCTGATGACGCGGGGGCGCTGCGGCGCCCGCAGGCGTCTTGAAGGTTCGCAGGGAACGCGCGCACCATGCACGGCGGCGGCGCTGCTGCAAGCGGCCCTTGCCGGACCGTTACGGGAAGCGACGTATGAGTGGAACAATCAATGTGACGTTCCGTCTGGCCGACCTCGCCGAGACGCCGGAGGCGCGCGCGGACGCCAAAACTGCCGCGGACAACCCGGCAAGCGCAGCGGCCGCAGCGGCCGCCGCCCCCACGCGGATCGCCAACCCGGCGCTGCGCTCCTTCGACCTGTTTCCGACGCGCATCTGGCAGGCCCGGCTCGACCCGCTGCTGCCGCAACTGCCACGCTGGGTCCAGGAGGTGCTGGCGATGCGGGAGGCGAGCCCGAGCCCCGCGGGCCGCACCAATCGTCACGGCTGGAACAGCACCGACATGAACGTGCTCGGGCAACCCGCGTTCGCCGAGCTGCAACAGGCGGTGCGCGCGGCCTGCGCCGCGGCGCTCGGCCAGATGGGCCGGAGCACCCCGTTCAGCCTGCAATCCTGGATCAACCTGCACGACCGCGGTGGATTCAACTTCCTGCATCTGCACGAGGGCTCGCTGCTCTCAGGCGGCTTCTACCTGCAGGTGCCGCCGGGCTCGGGGCAGTTCGTGTTCCGCGATCCGCGTCCCGGAGTGCTCCACGGCTGCATCAAGGGCGCGGTGCCGAACGGCCACAGCGACATTCATCTCACGCCCAGCGCCGGGCTGCTGGTGCTGTTCCCGTGCTGGATGGAGCACTACGTGGAGCCGCACGACAACGACGCGCCGCGCATCACCCTCGCTTTCAACGCCAACGCACTCGACAGCGGGGCCGGCGCGCCGCCTTGAGCTCCATCCCGTACAGCTGCTCGCGCGATCGCAAGCTGGCGGCGACCGCGGGAGCTCACTCGGCAGGAACCGGCGCGACCCCCTTGGGCGCCGCGCTCAGCGCCTTGATGAGCTCCACCTCGCGGCGGCGGTAAGGTGTGCCGTCGGCCCGCAAGACATCGTGGAACCAGATCGCCGGTTCGCTCGAGGTGTAGGGACGCTGCCACGAGTCCCAGGGAAAGCGCGTTTGCGTTTTGCCCGTGACGAGACCCCAGTTGATCATGGCCACGTTGTGCCGCTTGCCGATCGGCAAGGAGCCGTCGAAGGTCGAGCCATTACCGCGCGCCATGTACTCGGTGCACAGCATGGGCCGACCGTAAGCGCTGAGCTGCCCGATCTTGGCCGCAAAGGTCTCCGGCCAGTCGTAATTGTGGAAGGACAGCACGTCGGAGTCCGCGAGCTGGATTTTCTCGATGCGGTCGAGCTCATGCGGATTCGACCAGTCATGCTCACCATGCGAGAGTCCACTGGTGAGCGGTTGCGAGGGGTGTCGGTCGCGGGCCCAGGTGAACGCCGACGGCAGCAGCCGTGCGACCCATTCCACCTTGTGCGGCTCCCGCGCTTCACCCATCCCGGCATCGGGCTCGTTCCACACATCCCAGGCGATCACTCGCGGGTCGTGCCCGAAGGTGCCCACGACGCCCTCAACGTAGGCCGCGAGCGACGGGTAGCGGGCCGCATCGCCCAGGCGGGCGTAGCCCGGCGACTGCACCCAGCCGGAATTGTGCACGCCCGGAACCGGAGGGTGCTGCGGTCCCGGGTGCGGATCCGGGTCCCAGCACGAGTCGAACAGCACCAGGATCACCCTGATGTGGTGACTGGACGCGATCTGCAGGAAGCGATCGATGCGCCCGACGAATCCGGCGGAGTCCTGCTCCCATAGCAGATTGTGCAGAAACACACGCACGGTGTTCATGCCGATGCCTGCCGCCCAGGCGAGCTCGCGATCGATGCGTGATGGATCGAAAGTCTCGCGCTGCCACATCTCCAGCTGATTGATGGCGTTCGCCGGAATGTAGTTGGCACCCACCAGCCAGGGTTGCTGGTCGTACCAGTTATTGGCCTGCACCGCAGTCCAGCGTGCCGGCTGCTGCGCGCCCGCGACGGCCGCTGCCGCCACAGCCACCGTGCACACCACGAAGCGCCCGCTCACCGACGGCTACCGATCCGGCACGGCATCGAACGCCACGGTGAGGCGCGCCTGGTCGCTGCGAAACGGCACGGTGCCGTGCCAGAAGTAGGACGGAAACAGCACCAGCATGCCCACCTGCGGGCGCAGCGAGTATTCGCTGCCCAGGGGCGGAGTCGTGCGCACACCCGGCTCGCCGAAGGTGAGAATGCCCTCCTGGGATCGGTCGTCGCTCATGCTCCGGGGCAGCTCGAGATAGCAGGCGGAGGAAAGCCAGCCGCGCGGGTGGACGTGGTTGGCATGAAAACCCGAGGTGCGCAGCCGCACCGACCAGCTGCCGTTGAAGCGCCAGCGGCCCTGGTTGCGACGGCGCAGCGGATCCGGGCCGTGCCCGATGTGCTGCAGATAGCGGCGGATGGGCGCTGCGAACGTAGCGAACAGCGCGCGAATCACCGGGTCGGCGCTGCGCGTGAGGTCCTGGGTGGTCTCGGTGCCGTGGCGCAGCGACTGAAAGAGCAGCGCATGGCCATCGGGGTTGTGCAGGCGGCTGAGGCTCACGCTGAGGTCGGCGAGAAAGCTGCCCATCTCGCGCCACGGCGCCGGCGGCTCGAGCTGCTGCGGCATCACCAGATTCCGGTAGTCGCAGAGTTGCTCGTAGCGCTCATCGCCGAGCAGCCGCCACGCGCTCGTCTGCAGCGCGATGAGATACTGGTCATCCGGCGCACCGGCGAGGAGCGTCGCGCACTGCTCCAGCGCCGCGCGCGCCTCGCCCACCCCGAGCAGCGCCGCCGCCAGCACGGTGCGCGCGGCCGTATTGGCCGGCATCGCGGCCACTGCAGCCTCGGCAAGCCTCAACGCGGTCGGCGAATCGAACTCAAGGGCGGCGAGTCCGGCGCGCACCAGCAGCGTGGGTGCCGCCTGCGCGCGTGCGATGCGGGGAGCGAGACACGCGTAAGCGGCGCGCGCATCCCCGGCCCCCTGAACGATGGCGGCCTTGGCCGCCCAGAGGGCGTCGTCGTTGGCGAAGGTCTGCAGCGCGCGATCGAGCGCGGCGGTCGCCTGGGCAACGTCTCCGGTCCGCATCCACAGCAGCTGTGCAAGGTTGCTGTTAGCCTCGGCGAGGCGCGGCTCGAGCCGCAGGCACTCGCGCAGCGCGGCCTCGGCACGCTCCGTGGCACCCTGGGCGATGAGACTCCGGGCGTAGGTGCTGTAGAGCGCCGCGGTGCCGCGCCCGCGTGTCAGTACGTGCGCTGCGACACGCTCAGCATCGCCGTGGCGACCGCTCGCGTTCAGGGCGATCGCCAGCCCCTGAGCCGTTGCCAGGTTGTCGGGCGCCGCGGCCAGGAGTTTTCGGTATCCGGCGACCGCCTCCTGCTGACGGCCGAGGGCGACGAGCGCGCTCACGTGCTGCGCCGCCAGGTCCGCGTCCGCCTTGCCGCTCCCGCAAAGCGGTGCAGCCGCCGCGAGCGCCTCCTGCGGACGGCCGGTGTCGTTGTAGTAACGCGCGAGCAGCAGCGCGGCTCTCGGGTGAGGTGGCGAGCCCGCGACCGCGCGCTGCAGCAGCGGCTCAGCTTCGCTCCCGCGGCCGCTCATCAGCAGCAGCTCCGCGAGCGTGGCAAGCGTCGGTGCCCAGCTGGGATCGAGGGCGAGCGCCCGGCGCAGCAGCTCTTCGGCCGCGGCCGGATCGCCGAGCGCCTGCTTGATGCCCGCGAGCAGCCGCAGCGCTTCCGCGTAGCCGGGATTGGCATCGACGATCTGCGCGAGCTGCTGGTGGGCAGCGCGGTAGTTCCCGGCCTGCAGCAGGCCGTTGATGCGCCGCATGGCATCCGTGAGGGCGGGGGTCATCGCCGCCATTGTAGCGGTTGCGACCGGGCGGCCACCGCAGGCAGAAAAAACCCCTCGCGCCGGGACGGCGCGAGGGGTCATCGTCAGGACATCAGAACTTGTAGTACGCCGTGAAGTTGATCTCGCGGCCCTCGATCGGCCGCGCCATGAGCACGCCGTCAATGCCGGTCGCCTTGCCCGCTTGCCGTGCGTTGCCTTCCGTCAGCGCGATCGCGTTGTTAAGGTTCGTACCCTGCACGCGGAACTGCCAGTTCTTGCCGATGTCGGTGAGGATGCCAGCGCTCACCATGCTGTACGAGCCCAGGGGCTGCTCGCCGAACAGGTCCTCGTAGCGCTGGCCGGCGTACTCGTACGTCACCCAGGCCGTCACGTCGCCCCAGAAAGCGGGCAGCGTATAGCTCGGAGTGGCCCGGACCTGGAACTTCGGCTGCCGCTGCAGCGGCGCGCCATCGACGGTTTCACACTGCTGGACTCCGGAGAGGTTGATGAAACAACTGGCGGCAACCTGGTCTTGATAGTGGCCGTCCATGTAGTCGCCGACCACCCTGAAGGTCAGTCCGGGCAGCGGCGTCACGTACGCGGTGAAGTCGACTCCCTTGGTGTCCGCACCATAGGTGGAAAAGATGCCGAGCGGCGTTCCGGTGGGGGTGGCTTCCTGATACGAGAGGCCCTTGAAGGTCCGCTTGTAGGCGCTGACATCGACGTAGATTATCGGCACCTGATACTTGAAACCGATCTCGTAGTTCTGGACCGTCTGCAGCGGGGCAAAGCCCGGCGGCGAGGCTGTGCTGGCATCGCGTATGCCGTTGTCGAAGTCGTTGTAGTGCACGCCGTCGTTGACCCGCACGTAGGCGCTCATGTTGGAAGCAAACTCGTAGTTTGCACCGACCGTGTACGTCGGCCGGGTCCTGACGTAGTGCTCGTAGTCGAAAGTGCCGTTACAGATCGGTACCGCGTTGTCCCAGAGATCGTAGGGGCTGCCCAGCTGCTGCGCGGTGCGGTTGCAGGTGCGCTGGTGGGCATCGATGTGCTCGAGCCGCGCGCCCGCGTCGAGGAGCCACGGGCCGATTTTCCACGAGTCCGACAGGTAAGGCGCCACGTTCATGGCGTCGCCGTGCTCGAGGATGTTGAAGTTGCCGTTTTCGCTGACGAAGCCCTGCGAGCTGGTCAGGTTGCAGACATGCACAGTGGTGCTGACGACCTTACCGCACGGGATCGAGCCGGGCCCGCCGGCCAGGTAGTTGAGCGTGATCGCCGTGGTATTCGGCATGTTCGCCATCAGCATCTGGTTGCCGAGCGACCAGTTGTCGTTGTCGGTGTAGCTGGCGAGGTAGACGCCGGCAGTGAGCGTGTTGCCCGCGATGATCTCACGGCTCACGCGGAACTCGTCGGCGATATTCTGCAGCGACTTCTGGATGTACCACCAGCCCTGCTGGACCACGCTCTGATTGAGCGACACCGGCTGGCCCGTGCCCGCGTAGGTGGCGTTGATATTGAGCGTCGGGCTAAGACCGAGGCCGGGAGAGCCTGCTGCCGCAGTTGGCGTCGTTCCCGTGCAATAGCCAGCGGGTTGCCCGATATTGCAACCGTAGAGGTAGTAGCCCAGGGGTTGTGGATTCGGTCCCGAGAACAGCGCGTTGGTGTCAAGGCCGCCGCCGTCGGCGATGAAGTCATTCATCAACGCCCAGTCGCCGATTTTCTGGTCCCACTTGATGCCGAAAAAGTACATCTGGGTGCCGCGGCCATTGGCGAGGTCGGCGTTCTCGAAGCCGCCCGCCGGATCGGGGATCGACACGTTCTGGATCGCTTTGCTGCCGTAGGAGCACTTGAGGGCGCAGAAGCCCGGGTAATTGGAGAACGAGTTTCCGCTGCCATTCTCGATCACCGGCACCGGCACGATGAACTGGTTCTTGTCATCGAGCACCCGACCCCAGATGAGCAGCGAGCCGCCATCCAGATCGTGCTTCAGGGTGGCGGTGAACTGGCCGCCGTCGTCCGCCGGGAACTGCGGCGGGCGGACGCCGTCGGATACGCGGTAGAAGCCGCCGACACTGCCGTACCAGCCGTCGGCGACCTTGAAGCCGTAGAAGGCATCCGTGCGCCACAGGCCCTCGTTGCCGTACGTCACGCCGACGGAACCGGTGGGCGTTTCCGAGCCGGTTCTCAGGATGTAGTTGGCGGTCGCGCCCATCTGTCCCGGTCCGAACACCGCGGCCGGGCCGCCCTGCACGACCTCGAGGCGCTCGATGGTGTCATCGAGACGCAGGTACGAGGTCGAGTCCGTGAAGGACAGGTTCGGCATGCCGTACAGCGGCAATCCTTCGAGCATCTGGGTGAAGAACGGCGAATCGCCGCCGCTCGGGAAGCCGGCGACCTCGATGTTGGCGCCGGTCTGACCGCCCGAGGACTCCGGCCAGATTCCCGGCGACAGCTTGAGGATGTCGGCCGCGCTCTTGGGGTTGGATTCCTTGATCAGCTCAGTGTCCGCGGAGATGACGTTGTAGCTGGCATCGAGCTTTTTCACGCCCACCGCGGTCGCAGTGACCACGACTTCCTCCAGTGATTGCGAAGCCTGGGCAGAGCCCGTAGGTGCCGCGGCCTCCTGCGCCTGCTGTGCGTAGACCGCGCCGCTGGAGCCGTAGAGAATGCCGGCCACCGCGGCCGCAATGGTCTGCGCGGCGCCGCTACTCGGGCGTCGCGGCAACCGCACGGCCGGCAACGTCATGACTTCGGCAACGGCCGCTCGTCGAGCCGACCGCGCATGCCTGCGAAACGCTTGGTGACCTTTCATTCGCATGGGACTCCCCCTCTCCCGATGTGCCTGTTCAGGCAGGTGACACTGCGGACCGGACCTGTCGGTCGCTGCAATGCCGTGTGGTGCGACGGCGCTGCTGGATAATCCGCGCCGGCCCCGTGCCGGCGCCTTAACGCGCTTCATTAAACTGTAATGCGAATGATAAGTGATCTCAAGCGTTGTTGTGAATTCGCAACGAATGCCAGGGCTAATTTGGAGCCTCGCGACAGCAATTGTCGGATTGCGCCGACACGAGCCGGGCCGCGGGCGCACCGCAATCGCCGGGAGCTCGCGCCACGATGAGGTCGAATTTGAGCCATGCGCATCATTCATGCGCATCACGCAGAAAGGCCCCTCACCCGCGCGTACGCCCACGCGATTTCAGCCGCGCGATTTCAGCGGCGCCGGCGGCTACCTCGCCCGGAATCTCCAGACGATTGTGCTGTGATACGGCTGATGGGCCCGCAGCAGCGTCGAGGGGAAGTCGGGATGGTTGGGGGAGTCGGGAAAGTGCTGGGGCTCCAGGCACAAGCCGGTGCGCTGCCGGTAGACCGTGCCACCCTTGCCGGTGAAACCGTCGAGATGATTCCCCGTGTAGAACTGCAATCCGGGCTCGGTGGCCAGCACTTCCAGCACCCGGCCGGTGGTCGGCTCGTACACCGAGGCCACCGGACGCAACGCCGCAGTCCCGGCGTCGATCACGAAGTTGTGATCGTAGCCCTTGCCGAGCCGCAGCTGCTCGTCGGGGTCTGCGATGCGCGCAGCGACTGCGGTGGGTTGGCGAAAATCGAACGGCGTGCCGGCCACGGCACGTAGTTCCCCGGTCGGGATCAGGTTGCTGTCCACCGGGGTAAAACGCCCCGCGTTGATCTGCACCACGTGCCCGAGCACGTCGCCCGAGCCGCGCAGGTTGAAGTAGTTGTGCTGAGTGAAGCTTACGACCGTGTCCCGATCGCTGGTGGCGCGATACTCGAGACGCAGCGTGTCGTCGTCCATGAGCGTATACACGGCGCCGACCTTGAGATGGCCGGGGAAGCCGCTCTCGCCGTCCGGACTCAGGTAGCTGAGCGAGAGTTGCGGCCCCCGGGACGTCACCCGCGCCGCGACCACGGTCCACAGGACCTTGTCGAACCCCACGGCGCCGCCGTGCAGCGTGTTGTCGCCGTCGTTGCGGGTAACGGTGTAGCGCTTGCCCCCGAGCGTAAACGTCCCGTGGGCGATGCGGTTGGCGTAGCGACCGATCAGGGCACCCAGGTACGCGCTGCCTTTGAGGTAGCCGGCAAGATCGTCGTATCCCAACACCACGTCCGCATAGTGGCCGGCGCGGTCGGGCGCGGTGAGGGAGGTCACGGTACCCCCGTAGGTCGCGATCCGCACCTGCATGCCGTGCGCATTGCGCAGCGTGTAGAGCTCGACCGGGCGGCCGTCGGCGGTGGTGCCGAACGGCGCGCTGCTCAGCGTATCGCCAGCTCCCGCCCTCACGACCGCGGATCCGCCCAGTGCCAGCGCGGCGGCGAGCGGCAGCAACGCCGCGTGGGCCTGCGGCAATCTCAGCATGCGAAGCACCTTGACCGGCATGAGCCAAAAGATCATACGCGATTGCCGCTCGAGGATTCACCGGGCGTTCAGGAGCGGTGCGCGAAACTCTTCCACGCACCGGGGTTGACGCGCTCCCGAGCGGCCCCTCGATCATCGCCGGGGACTTTTTTCACGCACGCCCGGATTCGAGTTCGCGTCCCCCGGTGCTTCCTTCCGCGCTATCTTTGGCTCCTGCCGTGATCGGCAAGAGCAGGAGCTCCAGCCCATGGAATTCACCGGTGGTTGCCTGTGTAAGGCGGTGCGCTACTCGATCGGTGCCGCGCCGATCGTGACGCGCACCTGCTGGTGCCGCGTCTGCCAGTACATCGGCGCCGGCAGCGCCACCGTCAATGTCTGTTTTCCGAGCGAGGCCCTGAGCGTCAGCGGCGCGCTGAGCGACTACCGCATGGTCGCCGACAGCGGCAATGTCGCCCACCGACGCTTCTGCCCGGTGTGCGGCACGCATCTGTTCAGCGCCTCGGAAGCGCGGCCGCATCTGATCTTCGTGCGTGCGGGCACACTCGATGATCCGGAGGCCGCGCGTCCCGCCGTCACCATCTGGACCGCGAGTGCGCCGAGCTGGGCGTGCTTCGACCCGGGCATTCCACAGGTCGAGCGGCAGCCGCCACCCGCAGCCTGAGCGAGCGTCCGCAGGCTGCGCTACTTGAGATTCAGCGCCTTGCGCAACTCGGGTGCGGTCAGCAGGCGCGTGTATACGGAGGTGCCGACGTCGAACTCGCGCGCCCGCGACAGCGGGCCCACGACCACCGGCTCAAATCCCGCATCCCTCACCAGCTGTTGCGCCACCTGCAACGCCTGCGGATCGTCGCCCGCGAGCGGAATGGCGACGGCTGCACCCTTGCGGTGGGCCTCGCTGCGCAGATCCCCCGAGTTGATGGCATTGAACGCCCGCACCAGGCGCACACCGGGCAGGTATTCCGCCGAGGCGACGCCGGTCCCCTTGGCACGAGCCTCCACCGCCATCTCGCCGTCGCGCTGTGGATACGGATTGCCGGTATCGAGCACGATCTTGCCGGCCAGCTCGCTCTTCAGGTCGCGCCCGATCTGCGGCAGCGCCCCGTAGGGCACCGAGACCACGACGACGTCGCCAAAGGCGGCCGCTTCGTGCGGCGTCCCCACGTGCGCCCGGGGTCCGAGCGATCGCGCCAGTCCCTGAAGCCGGTCCGGATGTCGCGAGGAGATCATCACCTCGTGCCCCGAGCTCACCCACAGCGCGGCGAGCGTGCCACCGATGTGGCCCGCACCGATGATCCCGATGCGCAGCGGCCCCTGGGGCGCGGGCTGCGCCGCGGCGCCCATTGCGACACCGACGCCGGCGAGGGCGCCCATCACCACTGCGGTCCAGGTTGCATAGCGGCGCGGCAGGCTCATTACGGGGAGAACTCCACCCGGGTCCGCCAGTGCGCAACCGCGGGATGATCGGTGTCGATGACGAGTGTACCGTGCGCGTGGGCGGCCGTGGATGCCAGGCGGACCTCCACCAGGTCAGCGCACCCGGCGACGACCGGAAACGAGCTCACGACCGACAGCGGGCGCGCGGCTGCGAGATCCGCCGTTGCCGCACTGTCCGGCTCGATGTGGGCCGCGTTGATGCGCACACCCGGCTGCGTGACGAAGCGATATTGCACGCCGCCCTGCCAGCCGCCCTTCGCCTGCTTGCCGCTCGCATCGAAGCGCGCGCTGGGGGTCAGCGGCGGCTCGCGCAGACTGATCTGCCGCGGCTGCGCCGGCACGAGCTTCTGCTTCACGTCGAGCAGGCCCTTCCACTCCGCCTGAAACTGCAGCGGGAAGCTGCTCTGGCAGCGCACCGGGTAAATCCCGTGCCACTCGGAGCCCTCGGCATTGGACGCCAGCGTGATGCGCTGCCGCTGGCCGAGCGCGAACATGAATACCGATCCGGGCGCCACGAGCGCGCCGCGCGTCACCGCGGCCGACACCTGGTACATGCCGATATCGTGATTGGCCGTGTATTCGGCCGGAGTCGTGTCGCGCACCTGCACGTCGCACGCCGCGAGTCCGAGCACCGGCGGAAGGAACCTCAGGCCGACGAGCCTGCGCATGCCGCCCCCGCGAAGATCCCGGCACCGCCTGCGGCGGCACGGGATACCAACACGCTGCCGGTTACTTCCTGCGCCGTGCTCCGGAGCGTTTCGCCGCGCGGAAGGAGATGCCCGAGCGCATCGCCTTCTGCTGGACCGCGGCCGCGGTACGCCCAAGCTTCTTGGCCACCTGGCCCGTCGGGGTTCCTGACTTCGCGAGCGCCCTGAGCGTCTTGAGTTCGCGGGCGCTCCAGGAAGCGCCATCGTTCGGTGGACGTCGTGCCATCATCCTGCTCCGCTTATCACCCAACGCCGGGCGGGTTGGTAATCATACACCGATCATCCGCTGCGCGCGCGCCCGAACTACGGTCTGTAACATGTTGGAACGTCGTTGCGCCGCATTTCTGCCGCGAACCTAACGTGGCCGGACCCGACACGATGCGCAAAGCCAACGCCCGCGCCGTGGCAGCGGGCGCACGCACTGCCCGCTGAGGGCCAACACGATCGCGCTGTGCGGGTCGTCGGCCTGATGTTGCCCGCGGCGATGCCGGCCCGGCCGGCGGCGACCTTGATGACGACGCGTTGCATTGAAGCCTACTGGACCACGATCGTTCCAACCATGCGCGGATGGATCGAACAGGCATAGTGATAGGTGCCGGGCTTGTCGAACTTGAAGGAGAAGCTCTCGTCCGTATCCATGGCGCCGGAGCGGAACAGCCCCGTGTCGCTCACCACGGTATGCGGCTCGTCATCCTTATTTGTCCAGGTGACGGTCGAGCCAGCGGTAACTTTCAGCGCCGTCGGCGCGAACATGAAATCCCGCGCCAGCACGATGGTGGGTGCGTCCGGCGCTGCGGCTGGCGAGGGCCCGGCTGCCGCACCCCAAAGCAGCACCACCAGGGCCAGGGCGCATACCCGTGATCGATACAGAGGCATCTGCAGGTCTCCTTTTCCGCGAGGCTCGCCGTCAGGCGAGCGTGCTGTCGCGCAGCGCCAGCGAGCGCGGGTGCTTCACCACGGTCACGCTGGTGACCCCGAGCATCGCCGTCAGCTGCTCGGCAGGGACCTTCAGCGGACTCGGTCCCGGGCCGACCCCGGCCATGGGCTGCGGATAGGCGGTCGAGCGGGCGGTGTGGAAGGTCACGTTGCCTTCGACCTTCTGCACGATCTGATGGATGTGGCCGTTGAGCACGGTGACCGAGCCGAAGCGCCGCAGCTGCTCCATGAGCTGTGGCGCATCGCCGGTGCCCCAGCCCCAGGGCTCATAGATGGTCCACAGCGGCATGTGGGCGAACACCACGATCGGTGTGCTGGCCGAGCGCCCCTTCAGGTCATCCGCCACCCAGGCGAGCTGTTCCGCGCCGAGGGTGCCGAGGCCGCCCGGCTTGAACTGCAGTACGTTCACCAGCGCCACGAAGTGCACGCCGGCGTGATCGAAGCTGTAGTAGCCGCGGTTGCCGGAGGCCGCACCGAACCGGTTGAAGTATTCGGTCACGGTGGCGTCGGTGGTGTCGTGCTCGCCCGGCACCGTGTGCAGCTCGGTGGTGCGCAGTTGCGAGAACATCTGCTGTGCCAGATCGAATTCCGCGGGCTTCGACAGATGGGTGATGTCGCCGGTGTGGATGATCAGCGCCGGCTGCTGCGCCATGCCGTTGACCAGCGCAATCGTCTGCGTCAGCGTGCCGTTGACGTCCGGATTGGCATCCTTGTTGAATCCGATGTGCGTGTCGCTGATCTGCACGAACAGCGGCTTGCCCAGGCGCGCGGCACCCTCGCGGTCCGTGGCCGCCGCCGCCAGCTCGATGGGCGTGAAAACCCCGCCCGCCAGCGCGAACAGCGTTCCGGCGCCGCCATAGGCCATGCACTTGAGCGCGTTACGGCGCGATTTGAGCGAAGCTTCGTCCGACATGTGCGTCTCCTTCGGTGGGCTTGCGAAGGAGAGGACTGTCGACCGAGGGTTTTATTCCACCGTCAGCGCGCGTCGCTGGCACCTGCATCGCGCAGCAGCCGCACCAGCGCGAGCAACTCGTCCCAGCCGGCATCCGACACGGCGCAATACTGCAGATTACCTACCCGCCAGAAGGCGACGTGGTAGCCGCTGCGAGTGGTCCGCTCCGCAAAGCTGTGCCTTCCGGCCACCCAGGTGAACACGTTGATGACGTGTGCCCCATGCTCGTAGACCACGACCGCGGCGCGCTGATGATCGAAGTAGTCGGCACGTCCGCCCACCAGCCGATAGCCCTGCGTCGCGAAGTCGGCCACCACCGGCGAGACGTCCACGTGGCCGGCAAACCAGGGTTTGACCGTGTGCCGGTCGGTGGAGATGACGTCCGTCAGGTGCTCGGGCATCAGCGAGCGCACGTGGGCGGCAATGACATCGTCGAGCAGCGGATCGGCCGGTGCGGCCGACAGGAACAGGAATGCGAGGCTGGCGGCGAGCGCCGCGCCGACGCCGCCGAACGCTCCCAGCCAGAATGGCCGTGTACGCCAGGCGGGCGACCCGGACCGGCGGCCGGCCGGGCGCGGCTGCGCCGGGGAGGCGGCGGCAGCTGCGGCGGCCGTCTCCTCATCGAGCATGCGCGTGATCCGCTCACGCAGCTGCGGCGGCGCCCGAGGGTATTCGAGGTCGCGGCGGATACGGCCACGCAGTTCGGTGAGCTCCGCCAGCAGCGCGCGGCATTCGGGGCAGTGCTCGGCGTGTCGCTCGATGTCGGCCGCAGCCACCGCATCGACCTCGCCGTCGAAATACGCCTGGACGCGCGAGCCTTCAGCGCACGGCACGCGGTTCTCCTTCGACCTCCTGCAGCCACTTCATGCGTAGCGCCGCGCGTGCGCGCGCCAGCCGCGACATCACGGTGCCGATCGGCACCTGAGTCACGGTCGCGATCTCGCGGTAGCTCATATCCTCCATTTCCCGCAGCAGCAGCACTTCACGATGCTCCTGCGGCAGCGCGGCGATCAGCTGATCGAGCACGCGCCGCTCGTCGCGCTCGATCGAAGCGCTCTCCGGGTCGGGGGTGGCGGCGATCACGGCCGAGCCGGATTGCTCGTCGTGCTCCTGCGGCAGCGGCACCAACACGCGCCGGTGCTGCTGCTTCAGCGCGGTCGCATGGCAATTGCGCACGATGGTAAACAGCCATGCCTTCACGTCCCCGCCCCGCAGGGTGTCGAATCCACGGAACGCGCGCAGGAACGCCTCCTGCACGATGTCGTCCGCCTCGCCCGATGAGCGCGCCAGCCAGCGCGCAAAGCGGTGCGTGGCGTCCAGGTGCGGCATCACCAGCGCCTCGAAGCGACCGCGCTTGTCATCCATGGATGAACCCATGCCTAGGCCGCACGCGGCGCCGCCAACGTCGATCCCGTAGAGGAAGACTCACCGGCGGCCGATTCTATTCCCATCGACCCTGAGGTTGGCGGCATCGACGGCATTGGAGAGCAGCATCGCGATGGTCATGGGACCCAAGCCTCCGGGCACCGGGGTGATCCAGGCGGCGCGTGCGGCGGCGCTCGCGAACTCGACATCGCCCACCAGTGCGCCGGTCGGGGTGCGGTTGATGCCGACGTCGAATACCGCCGCTCCCGGGCGCACCCACTCGCCGGGGATGAAGCCCGCCTTGCCGACCGCCGCGACCAGCACCTCGGCGCGCTCGACTTCGGCGCGCAGGTCGCGCGTGCCGGTGTGGCAGACGGTGACGGTGGCGCGCGCCAGCAGCAGCTCGAGCGCCATCGGCCGTCCAACGATGTTGGAGGCGCCCACCACGGTGGCCCGCGCCCCGGTGAGGGCAATGCCGTACTCCTGCGCCAGGCGGATGACGCCGAAGGGCGTGCACGGCCGCAGCCGCGGACGCTTCTGCGCCAGCAGCCCGGTGTTCACCGGGTGGAAGCCGTCGACGTCCTTGACCGGATCGACGGCGTCCATGACGCGGTCGGCGCTCACGCCCTGCGGTAACGGCAGCTGCACCAGGATGCCGTCGACACGCTCATCGTGATTGAGCGCATGCACCAGGGCGAGGATCTGCTCCTCGCTGGCCGTCGCCGGCAGGTCGTGCGCGAACGACTCGATGCCGGCTTCCAGCGAGGACCTGCGCTTGTTGCGCACGTAGACGCTCGAGGCCGCATGCTCGCCCACCTGCACCACCGCCAGTCCGGGAGGGCGGCCGTGGCGGGCGGCGAACTGCGCTGCGCGCTGCGCCACTTCGGCGCGCACGCGCGCCGCCACCGCCTTGCCGTCGAGCAGCAGCGCGCCGCCGGCGGTGCGCTGCGGCGCGAGGGTGTGCGGCGCGCTGTCCGCGCCGCTCGCCGCGGCAGCCATCAGTAGCGGTAGTGGTCGGGCTTGTAGGGCCCGGCCTTGTCCACGCCGAGGTAGCGCGCCTGCGTATCGGTCAGCGGCGTGAGCTCGACGTTGAGCTTGCGCAGCTGCAGCCGTGCGACCTTCTCGTCGAGGTGTTTGGGCAGCACGTAGACCCCGACCGGGTAATTGGCGGTGCGGGTGAACAGCTCCACCTGCGCGATCACCTGGTTGGCGAAGCTCGAGCTCATCACGTAGCTCGGGTGTCCGGTGCCGCAACCGAGATTCACCAGGCGCCCTTCCGCCAGCAGGATCAGCCGCCGCCCGTCGGGCAGGATGACGTGATCGACCTGCGGCTTGATGTTCTCCCACGGATAGCGCTTGAGGCTGGCCACGTCGATCTCGTTGTCGAAGTGGCCGATGTTGCACACGATGGCATTGTGCTTCATGCGCACCATGTGCTCATGCGTGATCACGTGGAAGTTGCCGGTGGCGCTCACGAAGATATCGGCCTTGTCGGCGGCGTAGTCCATGGTGACGACGCGGTAGCCTTCCATGGCTGCCTGCAGCGCACAGATCGGATCGATCTCCGTGACCCACACCTGCGCGGACAGGGCGCGCAGCGCCTGGCTGCAGCCCTTGCCGACGTCGCCGTAGCCGCACACCACCGCGATCTTGCCCGCCACCATTACGTCGGTGGCGCGCTTGATCGCATCCACCAGCGATTCGCGGCAGCCGTAGAGGTTGTCGAACTTGCTCTTGGTCACCGAGTCGTTGACGTTGATCGCCGGGAAGGCGAGCCGCCCCTCGCGCGCCATCTGGTAGAGCCGCTTCACCCCGGTGGTGGTCTCTTCCGTGACTCCCTTGATGTCGCGGATGCGCGTCGAATACCAGCGTGGCTCGAGCTGCAGCCGTGCGCGGATCGCGGCAAACAGCGCGCGTTCCTCGTCGCTCGCCGGCTTGGCGATGACCGACGCATCGCTCTCCGCCCGCACGCCCAGATGCAGCAGCAGCGTCGCGTCGCCGCCATCGTCGAGGATCATGTTGGCATTACCGCCGTCGGGCCATGCGAAGATGCGGTGGGTGTATTCCCAGTAGTCCGCCAGCGACTCGCCCTTCCAGGCGAATACCGCTGTGCCGCGCGCGGCGATCGCCGCCGCCGCATGATCCTGGGTGGAGAAGATGTTGCAGGATGCCCAGCGCACCTCGGCGCCGAGCGCCTGCAGCGTCTCGATCAGCACCGCCGTCTGGATGGTCATGTGCAGCGAGCCGGAGATGCGCGCGCCGCGCAGCGGCTGCGTGGGCGCGAACTCCTCGCGGATCGCCATCAGGCCGGGCATCTCGGTCTCGGCGATGGCGATTTCCTTGCGTCCGAACTCGGCCAGCGCGAGATCGGCGACCTTGTAGTCGCCGACCGGCGTGGCGGCAGGTTTCAATGTGGCGTTCATGCTCGATACTCCGCAGTTTGATGCAGTGAGCGCCGTGTGACGATCCACGTCCCACTGAGCCTGGCGGGCCATGCGCAACTCGCGCACCCGTCGCAACGCTCCTCAGCGGCGTGGCTGCAGCCCCTGCGGCTGCGATTTCTCTCTATCAGGCCGCGCGCATCCCCTTCGCCTCGGCGGCCAGTGTCTCGGCCAGATCGGTGCGTTCCCAGGTGAACTCGGGCTCGGTGCGACCGAAGTGCCCGTAGGTGGCGGTCTTCTGGTAGATCGGTCGCAGCAGGTCGAGCATCTCGCGCAGCCCGTAAGGAGTCAGATCGAAGTGCTTGCGCACGATCTGCACCAGGCGCTCGCGCGACAGGCGGCTGGTGCCGAAGGTCTCGACCATGATCGAGGTCGGCTCGGCCACGCCGATGGCGTAGGACACCTGCACTTCGCAGCGCTCGGCGAGCCCGGCCGCGACGATGTTCTTGGCGACATAACGCGCCGCGTAGGCGGCCGAGCGATCCACCTTCGAAGGATCTTTTCCTGAAAAAGCGCCGCCGCCATGGCGGGCGAAGCCGCCGTAGGTGTCGACGATGATCTTGCGCCCGGTGAGGCCGCAGTCGCCGACCGGTCCGCCGGTGACGAAGCGGCCCGTCGGGTTGATGTGGTACTTGGTGCGCCGGTCCACCCACTTCGGCGGCAGCACCGGCTTGAGGATCTCCTCCATGACCGCCTCGCGCAGTATCTTGGTCGAGACCTCGGGACTGTGCTGGGTGGAGAGCACCACCGCCTCGAGCCCGACCGGCCGGTGATCCTCGTAGCGCAGCGTCACCTGGCTCTTCGCATCCGGACGCAGCCACGGCAGCTTGCCGGCCTTGCGCACCTGGGCCTGGCGCTTCACCAGACGGTGAGCGAGCGTGATGGCTGCGGGCATCAGCACGTCGGTCTCGTTGGTGGCGTAACCGAACATGAGGCCCTGGTCGCCGGCGCCCTGCTTGCGCTCGTCCTTGCGGTCGACGCCCTGGGCGATGTCGGGTGACTGCTTGCCGATGATGTTGAGCACCCCGCAGCTGCCGCCGTCGAAGCCCATGTCGGAAGAGTCGTAGCCGATGTCGAGCACCGTCTTGCGCACCAGCGCTTCGACGTCCACCCACGCGCGCGTGGTGATCTCGCCGGCAACGATCACCACCCCGGTCTTGACCAGGGTCTCGCAGGCGACGCGGCCGCGGTCGTCCTCGCGCAGAATTGCGTCCAGCACCACATCCGAGATCTGGTCCGCGATCTTGTCGGGGTGGCCCTCGGAGACCGACTCCGAGGTGAAGAGATAGTCGTTTGGCATGGGCTTGGGTTCGCGGTTTCGCCGTTGGGAAATTCCTAGTCTAACCCAGGTCGCTCGCGGCTTGCTGCCTCAGGCGCCCCGCCGCGGCTCACCCCGGGGGGCAGGCCACAGCAAATGCCCGGGAAATATGTCCACAACGCCGCGCCGCCCGCAAACGCGCCGGCCGCGAACGCGCCGGCTACGGAAAAGCCTGTCGCAGGCGGTCCTGGAATTCTGCCGGCGTGAAGCGGTGATTCTGGGTGCCGCGCGATTCGACCTTGATGGTGCCCATGAGCGCGGCAATCTGGCCGGTGGCGCGCCACTGCAGCCCGTGCATCAGCCCGTGAATCAGCCCCGCGCGGTAGGCATCCCCGCAGCCGGTCGGGTCGACCACCGCCCGGGCCGGCGCCGCCGCTATGGCAATCTCGGCCGCGCGCGTGCGGATGGTCGAGCCGGCTGCGCCGCGCGTCACGATCAGCGCCTCGACCCGCTCGAGCATATCGCTTACTCCCCAGCCGGTTTTCTGCTGCAGCAGTTGCCACTCGTATTCGTTGACGGTCAGCCAGCGCGCCTGCGAGACGAAGCGCTGCAGCTCGGCGGCGCCGAACATCGGCAGCCCCTGTCCCGGGTCGAAAATGAACGGGATACGGGCGGCGGCAAACTGCGCCGCATGCTCGAGCATCCCGTCGCGCCCGTCGGGCGCGACGATGCCGAGCACGATGTCGCGCGCATCGCTCACGCGGTTGGTGTGCGCGTGCTGCATGGCGCCGGGATGAAAGGCGGTGATCTGGTTGTCGTCGAGATCGGTGGTGATGAAGGCCTGGGCGGTCAACTCGCTGTCGATGACGCGTACATGCTCCACCGGCACCCCGGCGCGCCCCAGCCACTCCTTATAAGGTGCGAAGTCGCGCCCCACGGTCGCCATCGGCACACCCGCATCGCCCAGCAGCCTCAGGTTGTAGGCGATGTTGCCGGCGCAGCCGCCGAATTCCCGGCGCAGCTGCGGCACCAGGAACGACACGTTCAGCATGTGGATCTTGTCGGGCAGGATGTGATTGGCGAAGCGATCGCCAAACACCATGATGGTGTCGAACGCCAGTGAGCCGCAGATCAGGGCACGTCCCGGAGCCAGCGGCGCGGCGCTCATGCTCCCGCGGCCTTGGGGGGCGCTGGCGTGGCCGGGGGATGGGACGCGGGCGGTGCGGATTTCGCCGCCTCGCGCAGCAGCGCTACCGCCTTCTTGGCGAGATCGCTCAGGCCGGCGCCCTGGCGCTCCTCGTAATAGCTGATCATCTGGGCGCGCATGCGCGGCTCCCAGTAGCGCTTGAGGTGGTTGGCCACTGCCGCAGCCGCGGCATCCACATCGGTGGTGCCGGCGAAGAACTCGCCGATCTCGTTGGTCATCTTGATGAGCAGATCGATGTTCATACGCTGTGCGCTGCCTCCCGCAGCCGCTCGGGGTGCGCGTAGATCACGTGCTGGTCGGCGCGCGCGAACGCCACCAGCGTGAGCCCGCAGCGCTGCGCCAGCCGCACTGCGAAAGCGGTCGGCGCCGACAGCGCCACCAGCAACGCGATACCCACCGTGGCGCACTTCTGCACCATTTCATAGCTGGCGCGGCTGGTGATGAGCATGTAACCGCCGGCGAGATCCGTGCGCGTGCGCACCAGTGCGCCGATGGTCTTGTCGAGCGCGTTGTGGCGTCCGACGTCCTCGCGCACCAGCTGGATGCCCTCCCCGGGCAGCACCCAGGCCGCAGCATGCACGCTGCCGGTGCGGGCGTTGATCGGCTGGCGCGTCGCCAGCTGCGCGATGGCCGCGTGCAGCTCGCCCGCGCTGATGCCGACACCGGCCGGCACCGGCGTGACCTCGCGAATGGCGTCGGCGGCGCTCTCGGCACCGCACAGACCGCAGCCGGTGCGCCCAGCCAGATTGCGGCGGCGCTGCAGCAGCTGCGCGAAGCGCTCCCAGGCCACCGTGATGCGCACGTCCACCGATGCTTCGCCACGGGTCACTTCCACGCCGCGGATCTCCTCGGGGCGCGCCACCAGTCCCTCGCTGAGCGTGAAGCCGACGGCGTAGTCCTCGAGATCGGCGGGCGTCGCCAGCATCACCACGTGCGGCACGTCGTGGTAGACGAGCGCGACCGGCATCTCTTCGGCGACCAGGTCGGTGGTGTGCTCGATCGCGCCGCGCTTCCAGCGCTCGACCGCAACTTCTCTGCTGACGGGATCCGCAGCGACTGGCGCGTTCACTTCAGGCCGGCGCCGGATCGTGTCGGCGCTTGCGCGCCGGGTGCGGCATCGAGCGCTCGGCCTCGGCGCGCTTCTGCCAGGCATCCTTCTGGTTCACCAGCACCACCTCGACCGCGGTGACCTTGTACTCCGGACAGTTCGTCGCCCAGTCGGAGTTCTCGGTGGTCACCACGTTGGCGTTGGTCTCGGGGAAGTGGAAGGTGGTGTACACCACCCCCGTGGCGATCTTCTCCGACACCTTGGCGCGCAGCACCGTCTCGCCGGCGCGGCTGGTGAGACCCACCCAGTCGCCGTCGCTGATGCCGCGCACTTCCGCGTCGTGCGGATGGATCTCGAGCACGTCCTCGGCGTGCCACACCACGTTGCCGGTGCGGCGGGTCTGCGCGCCCACGTTGTACTGCGTCAGGATGCGGCCGGTGGTCAGGATCAGCGGGAAGCGGCTGGTCGAGCGCTCGCTGGTCGGCACGTACTCGGTCGCCCAGAACTTGCCCTTGCCGCGCACGAACTGATGCACGTGCATGGTCGGGGTGCCGTCCGGCGCCTCATCGGTGCACGGCCACTGGATGCTGCCGAGCCGATCGAGCTTCTCGTAGGTGAGACGGCTGAAGGTCGGGGTGAGGCGCGCGATCTCCTCCATGATCTCCGACGGGTGGTGGTAATCCATCGGGTAACCGAGTGCATTCGACAGCAACATGGTGATCTGCCAGTCCTCGTAGCCGGCCAGCGGCTGCATGATCTTGCGCACACGCCCCACGCGCCGCTCGGCGTTGGTGAAGGTGCCGTCCTTCTCGAGGAACGAGGAGCCGGGCAGGAACACGTGGGCGAACTTGGCGATCTCGTTGAGGAACAGATCCTGCACGATCACGCACTCCATCGAGGCCATCGCGGCGCTCACGTGGTGCGTGTTGGGATCGGACTGCACGAAATCCTCGCCCTGCACGTACATGCCCCGGAAGGTGCCGTCGAGGGCCGCCTCGAACATGTTGGGAATGCGCAGCCCCGGCTCGGACTGCAGCGTGACTCCCCAGGCGCCCTCGAACAGCGCCCGCGTGCCCGGATCCGACACGTGGCGATAGGCGCTGAACTCGTGCGGGAACGAGCCCATGTCGCACGAGCCCTGCACGTTGTTCTGGCCGCGCAGCGGGTTGACACCGCCGCCCTCGCGGCCGAGGTTGCCGGTGGCCATGGCGAGGTTGGCGATCGCCATCACCGTGGTGGTGCCCTGGCTGTGCTCGGTGACGCCGAGGCCGTAGTAGATCGCCGCGTTGCCGGCCTGCGCGTACAGGCGCGCCGCATGGCGCACGCGTTCGGCCGGCACGCCGGTGACGCTCTCGCTCGCTTCCGGAGAGTTGCGCTCCTGGGAGACGAATTCCCTCCACTGCCGGAACGAATCCGGCTCGCAGCGCTCGGCAACGTAGTCCTCCTTGACGAAGCCCTCGGTGACCACCACGTGCGCCAGCGCATTGAGCAGCGCCACGTTGGTGCCGGGCTTGAGCTGCAGATGCTCGTCCGCCTGGATGTGCGGGGTACGCACCAGCGCGATCTCGCGCGGATCGGCGATGATCAGCTTCGCGCCCTGACGCAGGCGGCGCTTCAACTGCGAGGCGAACACCGGGTGGCCGTCGGTGGGATTGGCACCGACGATGAGCACGGTGTCGGCCTTCATGACCGAGTCGAACGCCTGGGTGCCAGCGGACTCGCCGAGGGTGTTCTTCAGGCCGTAGCCGGTGGGCGAGTGACACACGCGGGCGCAGGTGTCGACGTTGTTGTTGCCGAACGCCGCCCGCACCAGCTTCTGCACCAGGAAGGTCTCCTCATTGGTGCAGCGCGAGGAGGTGATGCCGCCGACCGAGTCGCGGCCATACTTCGCCTGGATGCGCCGGATCTCGCTCGCCGCGTAGCCGATCGCCTCTTCCCACGACACCTCGCGCCAGTTGTCGCGGATGCTCTTGCGCACCATGGGCTTCAGCACCCGGTCCGGATGCGTCGCGTAGCCGTAGGCGAAGCGCCCCTTGACGCACGCGTGGCCGTGGTTGGCGCGGCCGGCGCGATCGGGCACCATGCGCACCACTTCAACGTCCTCGCCCGCGCCGCGCAGCTCCGCCTTCAGGCCGCAGCCGACGCCGCAATAGGCGCAGGTCGTGGCGACCGCGCGCTCGGCGGCACCCAGGCCGATGATCGATTTCTCGGTGAGCGCCGCGGTCGGGCAGGCCTCGACGCACGCGCCGCAGGAGACGCACTCGGATTCGAGGAACGGCTCATCCTGGCTCGCCGCAACCTTGGAGCTGAAGCCACGCCCCTGGATGGTGAGCGCGAAGGTGCCCTGCACCTCGTCGCAGGCGCGCACGCAGCGCGAGCACACGATGCACGAATCCGGGTCGAAGGTGAAATACGGATTGCTCTCGTCCTTGGGCTGCCCCGTGTGGCGCTTGCCGTTGGCGTACGGAGTCGACGTCACTCCGAGCTTGCGCGCCATGGCGCGCAGTTCGGTCCGCGCCTCTGCCTCGCTCGGCTGGCGCTCGAGCGGATAGTCGGAGAGATACAGCTCCATCACACTGCGGCGCAACTGCTGCAGCTTCTGCGACTGCGTGCGGATCTTCATGCCCGTGGCGACGGTCGTCGTGCAGGAGGCCGGATAACCCTTGCGGCCTTCAACCTCCACCAGGCACAGCCGACAGGAGCCGAACGCCTTGAGAGTGTCGGTGGCACACAGCTTCGGCACCTGCACTCCGGCGAGCGCCGCGGCGCGCATCACCGAGGTGCCCTCCGGCACGCTGATCGCACGGCCGTCGATCTCGACGCTGACCGCTGCGCCCGCGCTCACCGGCTCCGGAGTCCCGCAGTCTTCATAATCTATGGCATACATGCTTCAAGCCTCGCTCGTGCCGCGGCGTCAGTTGACGCGCGCGCGAAAATCTTCCCGGAAGTACTTCAGTGCGCTCTGCACGGGGAACGGCGCCATGCCGCCCAGCCCGCACAACGAGCCCTGCACCATGGTCTCGCACAGCTCTTCCAGCAACCGTACGTTGCGTTCGCCGTCGACACCTTCAAGGATGCGATCGATGATCTCCACCCCGCGTGTCGAGCCGATGCGACACGGAGTGCACTTGCCGCAGGACTCGATGGCGCAGAACTCCATCGCATAACGCGCCATGCGCGCCATGTCGACGCTGTCGTCGAACACCACGATGCCGCCGTGTCCGAGCAGCGCGCCGATGCCGGCCAGGGCCTCGTAGTCCACCGCAACGTCGAATTGCGACGCGGGAATATAGGCCCCGAGCGGGCCGCCCACCTGCACCGTGCGGATCGGCTTACCGCTAGCCGAGCCGCCACCGTAGTCGTACAGCAGCTCGCGCAAACTGAGCCCGAAGGCCCGCTCGATCAACCCACCCCGCTTGATGTTGCCCGCCAGCTGGATCGGCAGCGTCCCGCGCGACTTGCCCATACCGAACCCGGCATAGGCTTCCGCGCCGTGCACCAGGATCCAGGGAACGCTCGCCAGCGTCACCACATTATTGACGATCGTCGGCTGACCGAACAGCCCCTTGATCGCCGGCAGCGGCGGGCGCACCCGCACCTCGCCGCGGCGCCCCTCGAGGCTCTCGAGCATCGAGGTCTCTTCGCCGCAGATGTAAGCCCCGGCGCCGAGGCGTACCTCAAGCTCGAAGCGCTTGCCACTGCCCGCCACATCCGGACCCAGGTACTGCGCCTGCCGCGCCGCTGCGATCGCGGTCTTGAGCGCGGCGTGCGCGTGCGGGTATTCCGCGCGCAGGTAGATGTAGCCCTGGGTGGCGCCGACCGCGATTCCCGCAATGGTCATGCCTTCGATGAGGGTGAAAGGGTCGCCCTCCATCACCATGCGGTCGGAGAAGGTCCCGGAGTCGCCCTCGTCGGCATTACAGGTAACGTACTTCTGCTGCCCGGCCGGTTGATCGTGCACCGTCTTCCACTTGATGCCGGTCGGGAAGGCGGCGCCGCCGCGCCCGCGCAGCCCCGAAGCGGTAATCGCCTGCACGATGGCCGCGGGCTCGAGCGCCAGAGCCCGCTTCAGCCCCTGGTAGCCGCCGTGCTCCACGTAGTCGGAAACACTGGCCGGATCGACGATGCCGACGCGCTCGAAGGTGAGCCGCTGCTGCCCCTTGAGCCAGGGGATGGCCTCGGTCGCTCCGTGTCGCAGCGCATGGGCGCCCCCGTGCAGAAAGTCCGCGGCGAACAGCGACGGCACGTCGGCCGCCGTCACCGGGCCGTAGGCGCAGCGACCGCCGGCCGTCACCACCTCGACCAGCGGCTCGAGCCAGTAGGCACCGCGCGAGCCGTTGCGCTTCAGCGTGACGGGCGTGCCGCGGCGCGCCGCTTCGGCCGCGATCGCTGCGGCAACCTCGCCGGCCCCAAGCGACAGGGCACCCGCGTCCGCGGGGACGTAAACGACGACGGTCATGATGTGGTCGAATCTTCCGCGATGAGCGCATCGAAGCGCTCGGCAGTCACGCGCCCGTAAAGGCGGCCGTCGATCATGGCAGCCGGCGAGCAGGCGCAGTTGCCGAGGCAGTAGACCGGCTCGAGCGAGAAGCGGCCGTTCGGCGTCGTCTCGTGGAAATCGATCCCGAGGCGCTGCCGGGCGTGCGCGGCGAGCGCCTCTGCGCCCATCGACTGGCAGGATTCGGCCTGGCAGAGGCTCACGGTGTGCGCCCCGGCGCGCGCGCGGCGAAAATGGTGATAAAAGGTCACGACGCCATGCACCTCGGCTCGCGACAGGTTAAGCGCCTCTGCGACCAGCGGAACGGCGCCTGCGGGGATGAATCCCAACGCCGCCTGGACGGCATGTAACACTTCCAGCAGAGGACCCGGACGTCCCTGGTGTTCGGCGACAATGCGCCGCACGACGGCGCTGTCGGCCGGCGATAAGGTCTCCATGGGTGCCAGTATACGTCCGGTGGGGCCCGGCGGGGCTTGCATGGGGCCGCCGCAACGCTGGGAGGATAAGTCGCATCCGCGGCCGACGAATCATCAGAAACGCAAAGAATCGTGGTTCACGCGCACCATTTCAGGGCTCTGCCTGCATGCCGCCTGCTGGCGTGGTCCCTGCTTGCGGCGACGAGCCGGACGCACGCCGCGGACCTTGGCGGCGGCCTTACCGCGGGCGGCACCGTGAGCCTCACCAGCGATTACATCTACCGGGGCCTTTCAGAAAGCGACGGGCACGGCGCGGCCCAGGCGGATGTGCACCTCGACAGCGCGGCCGGAACCTTCCTTGGAGTGTGGGCCTCGACGCGCGACCGCAACCTGCAACCGGGCGCGGACTACGAGGTGGAGGCGTATCTGGGGCAGCGCTTCGATCTCGGCAGCACCTGGAGTACGAGTGTCGACGGGCGGGCGCACTACTACGTCGGCGGCATGCAGTACACCTCGCTTGACTACCAGGAGGTGTCCGCCTCGCTCACGTATCTCGACCGCTGGTCGCTGTCGCTGACCGCCATCCCGAACGCGGTGCGCTACTCGTATACGCAGCGCCTGAGCCGCGGACTGGCGTGGGTCGCGGATACGTCCGGACAGTGGCTGCTCGCCCATGGACTCTTCGCGACCGCCGGCGCGGGCTACTACTACGCCAACGGCCGCTCCACGCAGCTACCGACGGACTATCTCGCGGCGCCGCTGCCCTCGGGGGCCGGTGGCTACGCCTACGGAAACGTCGGGCTGGCCTGCGAGTATCGCCACTGGCGCCTCGACGTGGGGTATTTCCTGACGCAGAGTCGGGCACAGGAAGTGGTGGCCCCGTACCCGCTCGCGAACCACCGCTTCGCCGCTACCGTGAGCTGGCGTTTTTGACCGTTATGCGCAACAGGGACATATTGGCTGAACCCTGGGAACGGTACGCGACACTTACCGTCGATCAGAAGCATTTTCCGGGCGCTGGCTACGAGCTATAACGATCACAGCATGGCGGAGCTCAATATTCGGGGGGCGGGTAGCGCGGCGCGCGAAGTCGAGCTCATTGCCCGCGTCGCCGAGGGCGACCGCAAGGCATTCGAGGAGCTCTATAACCTCTACCATCGGCGCATGGCGCGTTTCCTCACGCGGCTGACGCGCCGCTACGACCTCGCCGAAGAGGTCATTAACGACACTTTCTGGGTGGTGTGGCGCAAGGCGCACACCTTCCGCGGCGATTCGCAGCCCTCGACGTGGATACTGGGCATTGCCTACCGCAAGGCGCGAAACGCGTTCCGCGCCTCGGCGCGCCACGCGGAAAAGAACCTGCAGGCGATGCAGGAGCCACTTACGACCGATGAGACTGCCGGCGCGGAGGAGCTGCGCGACTGGCTCGGCCAGGCGCTGGCGCAGCTGCCCGTCGAGCAGCGCCTGGCGGTGGAGCTGTGTTACGAGCTCGGCCATTCCTGCGAGGAAATCGCCACGATCATGAGTTGCCCGGTGAATACGGTAAAGACACGTCTATTTCACGCGCGCGCGAAGCTGCAGAAGCTGCTGCCGGCGCTCGCCCGGCCGAACGAGATGATTAGCGCCGGCGTGCGCCCGCGCCCCGCGGAGGGCATCTGATGACCATCACCACCTCGCCCCGCGAAACCTCGCTCCACGAAGAGTGCTGGCTGCTGTTGCCGTGGCTCGCCAACGGGCGCCTGTCAGCTGCGCAGCGTACGTGGGTGGAGGAGCACGTCAGGGGTTGCACCGAGTGTGCCCAGGAGCTGGTGCGGCAGCGCCTCATGTGCGAGGCACTCGCTCAACCGGATCGGGTTACCTACGCGCCGGCCCCCTCGTTTCGCAAGCTCCTCGAGCGTATTGACGGGCGCGCCGCTGGGCGCGCGCCGCCGGCGCGCATCGCTGCGCTGCCCATCCGCGTGCTGCGGCCTGCAGCCTCGGCCTGGCGCCCGCCGGGTCTTGCCTGGGCGGCGAGCTTTCTGCTGGTGGCGGTCTTCGGCGCACTGGCGGCGACGGCCTGGCGCTGGTCGCAGCCGCTTTACGCGACCTACACCAGTGCGGCCGCGGCACGCGCGGACGTGCTGCACATCGCCTTCGTGCCCTCCGTATCCGTTGGCGAAGCCGGCGAGCTGCTGCGCTTGGCCGGCGCGCGCGTGGTGGAGGGTCCCGATGCGCTTGGAATCTTCGGCATCGCCCCCGCCGTGCTCGCCCCGCACGGCGCGCAGGACACAGCGGCGCATGAGCGGCTGAGCGTGCTGGCGCTGCGGCTGCGTGCCGATCCGCGCGTGCGCTGGGTCGAGCCCATCACGGAGCGGCAACCGCCGCCGCCCTGATGCGCAGCCTCGCGCGCGCTCTCCTCAGCTGGCTGGCAGCGCTCACCGCCGGCGTGGTGCTCGCCGCACCGCCGATGCCGACCGGCAGCGCACTGCCGCGCATCGTGGTGGCCTTCGCCAATGAGCAGCACGCGGCGCCCGGTCCGGCCGGCTCGACCGGCAGCCACTACGCCGGCGGCGGCTACCACGTGGTGCAGAGTGCGCAGCAGCAGGCCCGGCGCGTCGCCTCGCGTTACGCACTGCACGAGGTGGCGAGCTGGCCCATCCGGGCGCTGTCGATGCACTGCGTGGTATTCGAGATCACCGACGGGCGCAGCGTGGCCACGGTGCTCGAGGCGCTCTCGCACGACAGCAGCGTCGTGCTGGCGCAGCCGCTGCAGGAGTTCCATTCGCTCACCTCGGGCGGGGATGCCGGCTACAACGATCCGCTCTACGATCTGCAGACCAACCTCACCCTGCTCGGCATCCCGCGTGCGCACCAGCGTACCCAGGGAGCAGGCGTACGTGTCGCCCTGATCGACACCGGCGTCGATGCTGCACATCCCGATCTCTCCGGCCGGATTGTGCGCACGCGCTCCTTCCTGTCCGCAGCGGCCCCGCCGGTGATGGCGCTGCGGCACGGGACGGCGATGGCCGGCATCATCGGCGCGGTCGCCAACAACCACATCGGCATCGTCGGCATCGCCCCGCAGGTACGCATCGAAGTGTTTGCCGCGTGCTGGCAACTCGCCGCCGGCAGCGATGCCGCCGCCTGCAACACCTTCACCCTCGCACAGGCGCTGGCCGCCGCGCTGGCCTCCGGCGCGCCGCTGGTCAACCTGAGCATCGCCGGTCCCGCCGATCCGCTGCTCGCCGCGCTGGTGCAGAGCGGCCTGCGGCACGGGGTGATTTTCGTCGGCGCCGCCGCCGGCGCGGACGCACCCTTTCCGACCGCCATCCCGGGCGTGATCACCGCGAGTGCCAGCGAGCTGCCCGCCGTGCCGCATGCGCTCGCCGCGCCCGCGCAGCACGTCTTGACGCTGCGCCCGAACGGCGAATACGACTTCGCCTCGGGCACCTCGGTCGCGGCCGCGGAGATCACCGGTGCGCTCGCGCTGCTGCTGTCGGCCGCGCCCTCGCACCCTGACGGCGAGACGCTCGCCACGCTGCTGCGCGACAGCGCCAACCCCGGCGCCGCCGTCGCCGATGCGCCGCCGATCGACGTGAGCATTGCGCTCGCCCGGCTCGAGGAGCGCACCACCCGCGGCATGGCGTCCGCCGGATCGCTGCGCTGAACGCACCTGCCCGCGCGGCGGGCTTGACCTCACGGGCAAGCGCTCGCCATGCTCGACCCGTCTATGGCGGGCGCTCCTGCAGGATTCTCCTTCGAGCTCATCGAGCAGGCGCGCGCGCGCCTTGCCGGCAGGATCAACCTGACCCCGGTGATGACCAGCGCCACGCTCGATGAGCTCAGCGGCGCGCGGCTTTACTTCAAGTGCGAGAATTTCCAGAAGGGCGGCGCCTTCAAGGCCCGCGGCGCGACCAATGCGGTATTTGCGCTCGACGACGCCGCGGCGCAACGCGGCGTGGCCACGCACTCCTCCGGCAACCACGCGGCGGCGCTGGCGCGCGCGGCGTACCTGCGCGGTATCCCTGCCTATGTCGTGATGCCCGACAACACCGCGCAGGCCAAGCGTGCTGCGGTCGCGCGCTACGGGGCGCAGGTCAGCTGGTGCGCACCCACGCTCGCGGCGCGCGAGCGCACCGCGCGCGAGGTCGTGGCGGCGACCGGCGCGGCGCTGGTGCACCCCTACGACGACTACCGGGTGATGGCCGGGCAGGCGACCGCGGCGGTGGAATTCCTGGCGCAGGTGCCCGAGCTCGAGCTGCTGCTCTGTCCGGTGGGCGGCGGCGGCCTGCTGTCCGGATGCGCCGTGGCCGCCACGCACCTGAAGCCCGGCATCCGCGTGGTGGGCGTCGAGCCGCTCGGCGCGGATGATGCCGCGCGCTCGTTCCGCGCCGGGCGGCTCGTGGCTGCGGGTGTTGCCGACACCATCGCCGACGGACTGCGTGGCGCACTGGGGGAGAAGCCGTTCGCCGAGATCCGCCGCCGGGTCGACGACATCGTGACCGTGACGGACGAGGCGATCGTGCGCGCCATGCGCCAGCTGTGGGAAGTGCTGAAGATCGTCATCGAGCCCTCGGCCGCCGTGGCGTACGCGGCGCTGCTCACACAGCGCGCCAGCCTGGGCGGCACGCACATCGGCGTGGTGCTCAGCGGCGGCAACCTCGATCTCGATCGGCTGCCCTGGCAGCACCCGCCCGCCAGCTAGACGCGCTCGAGGATCAGCGCAATGCCCTGGCCGACGCCGATGCACATGGTGCACAGCGCATAGCGGCCCCCCAGCTGCGCGAGCTGCCAGGTCGCGGTGGCGGCGAGGCGCGCGCCGGACATGCCCAGCGGGTGGCCGAGCGCGATCGCCCCGCCGTTGGAGTTCACGTGCGCCGCATCATCCGGCAGGCCGAGCTCGCGCAGCACCGCGAGCGCCTGGCTGGCGAACGCCTCGTTCAGCTCGATGACGTCGAGCTGCCCGAGGTTAAGTCCGGCCATGGCGAGCACCTTGCGAGTTGCCGGCACCGGGCCCATCCCCATGATGCGCGGCTCGACCCCCGCGGTAGCCGCGGCGACGATGCGCGCGCGCGGCGTCAGTCCGCAGCGCGCGGCCGCGGCGGCGGAAGCGATCAGCAGCGCCGCCGCACCGTCGTTGATGCCGGAGGCGTTGCCCGCGGTCACGCTGCCGTTGGCGCGAAACGGCGCCGGCAGAGCCGCGAGCTGTGCGAGCGTCGTCTCCGGGCGCGGATGCTCATCGCGGCTCACCTGCAGCGGCGCGCCCTTGCGCTGCGGCACCGCCACCGGCACCAGCTCGTGCGCATAGAAGCCGCGCGCCGCGGCCGCCGCCGCGCGCTGCTGGCTGCGCAACGCAAAGCGATCCTGGTCGGCGCGCGCGATGTTGAACTGCGCGGCGACGTTCTCGCCGGTCTCGGGCATCGAGTCGATGCCGTACTGCTCGCGCAGGCGCGCGTTCACGAAGCGCCAGCCGATGGTGGTGTCGTAAACTTCCGCGTCGCGGCTGAAGGCGGCGGCCGCCTTCGGCATGACGAACGGCGCACGCGACATCGACTCCACCCCGCCGGCGACGATCACCTGCGCCTCGCCGACGCGGATCGTGCGCGCCGCCATCGCGACCGCGTCCAGCCCCGAGCCGCACAGCCGGTTGAGGGTCGCGCCCGCGACCGACACCGGCAACCCGGCGAGCAGCAGCGCCATGCGGGCGACGTTGCGGTTGTCCTCGCCGGCCTGGTTGGCGCAGCCGAGCAGCACCTCGTCGATCGCGGACGGCTCGAGCGAGGGATTGCGCGCGAGCAGCGCCCGGATGGGCACCGCCGCCAGGTCATCGGTGCGCACCGCGGCGAGCGCCCCGCCGTAGCGCCCGATCGGGGTGCGCACGCCATCGCAGATAAAGGCGTCGTTCATGGAGGGCATGATAGCGGATGGCGCCGACGAGCGATCCGAGCCGGCGCGCACCGCCCTCGTGGCGCACGGCGCGCGTACCGGTGCCTTCCCCGTACAGTGCTTGTTGCGCGCCGCCGCGCTGTATCTGCCGCCGACGGCCGCACGCAGGCACTCTGTTGCCTGACAGCGCCGCACCTGAAGGTTGCACTCATGATCGATCCACTGCCGTTCGTCACCTATACCTTCGTCATGTCGATCACCCCGGGGCCCAACAACGTCATGCTGACAGCCTCGGGAGCAAGCTTCGGCTTCCGCCGCACGCTGCCGCACCTGTTTGGCATTGCCGGCGGCTTCATCGTGCAGCTGCTGCTGGTGTGCGCCGGCCTCGCGGCGCTGTTCATGCGCTGGCCCGCACTGCAGGAGGGACTGGCGTGGGTGGGTGCGGCGTATCTGCTGTACCTCGGCTGGCGCATGCTCGGCCACGGCGAGAGCGCCGCGCGCGCCGACCCGCAGCCGCTCACGTCCCTGCAGGCGGCGCTGTTCCAGTTCCTCAACCCCAAGGCGTGGGTAATGACCGTCACCGCCGCCACCCTGTTCCTGCCGCGCGAGCTGGGCCTGATCGGCAGCGGCGCCTACATGGCGGGGATCATGGAAGGCATCGGCCTGCCCTGCATGATGGCGTGGGCCCTGTTCGGCACCTCGCTGCACCGGGTCATCGGTGCGCCGCGCGCGCGCATGGTGTTCAATGTCGCCATGGCCCTGGCACTGGTCACCACCGCCTTCCTGATGGTGCGCTGAGCTGCCGCCGCCGGAGGTGCGCCGATGTTCGAGCTGAGCCGCAACTCTCCCGTGGCGCTCGTCGATCAGATCTGCGAGCGCGTCACGCAGCTGGTGCGGGCGGGCACGCTGTCACCGGGCACGCGGCTGCCCTCGATCCGCAAGCTCGCGCGGCAGGTGGGCGCCAGCCCCTTCACGGTGGTGGACGCCTACGACCGCCTGGTCGCGCGCGGCCTGATAGAGTCGCGCGCCGGCCGCGGCTTTTTCGTCACGCAGCAGCGCCTCGCGGCGCCGCTGGTGGCGATCGAGGGCTCGGTCGCGGACGCCTCGGACGCGGTGTCGCTGGCGCAGCTGTGCCTCGCGCCGTGCAGCGACATCGTGCCGGCCGGCTCGGGCTTCCTGCCGGAGAACTGGCTGCTCGACGGCGCCTGCGCGAGCGTGCTGCGGCGCCTGTCACTGCGGCGCGGCACGCAGCCGTGGCTACCCTGCCCGGCCCAGGGGTTGCCGGCGCTGCGCGAGCAGATCGCCACGCGGCTGGTGCAGCACGGTGTCGCCGCGGGCGCTGCCAACATCATGACGACCTACGGAGCGAGCCACGCCTTCGACCTGCTGGCGCGGCTGCTGCTCGCTCCCGGCGACGCGGTACTGGTGGAGGATCCGGGTTACTTCGTGCTGTTCGAGCAGCTGCGCGCGCATCACGTGCGGCTCATCCCGGTACCGCGCCACGCCGAGGGCCCGGACCTGGAGGCGCTGGAAGCGGCCTGTCGGGCGCACCACCCGCGCGCCTTCTTCATGCAGACCCTGGTGCACAACCCCACCGGCTGGAGCGCCGAACCGGCGCACTGTCATCGCATCCTGTCGCTCGCCGAGCGCTACGGCTTCGCGATGATCGAGGACGACGTCTACGGCGACCTGTACGAGGGATCCGCCGTGCGGCTGGCGCAGATCGACGGCCTGCGCCAGGTAGTGTACGTCGGCAGCTACACCAAGCTCATCGGACCTGCGCTGCGCGTCGGCTACGTGGCCGCCGACGCAGCGCTCATCGCGCGCCTGACCGAGCGCAAGGTGCTGTCGGTACTGTCCGGCTCGGCGCTGCTCGAGAGCTTCGTCTCGGAGATGCTCGACGGCGGCCGCTACAAGCGCCACGTGGCCGAGGTGCGCGCGCGGCTGGCGCGCATGCGCGGCGCCGCGCGCAGCGCCCTGGAATCGGCCGGTATTGCCTTTAGCGGCGCGGCCGGCGAAGGCATGTTCCTGTGGGGGCGGGTGCCCGACGCTGCGCCGGTGGAGGAGCTGGTGCGGCGCGCACGCGCGCAGTCGATCCTGCTGGCGCGCGGCACGCTGTTCTCCGCGGGCGGCGGCTGCGGACAATGGTTGCGCTTCAACGTCGCCCATAGCAACAGTCCGCCGCTGGTGGAGTTCCTGCGCGGCGCGCTGCGCGCCGCCTGAAGGGCACAGGTGGTCGAAGCGCTGCAGCTGCAGGATGCGACCGAGGCCGACCTGCCGGGACTGCTCGCCATCTACAACGACGTGCTCGCCACCTCGACCGCGATCTTCTCCTGTCTGCCGGTCACGCTCGCAGACCGCCGCCTGTGGTGGCAGGCGCGCCGCGCGCAGGGCTACCCGGTGCTGGTGGCGCGCGACGCCCGCGGTGTCGCCGGCTTCGCCACCTTCGGCGACTTTCGCGCCTGGCCGGGATACCGTTTCACGGTCGAGCACAGCGTGCACGTGCGCGCCGACGGCCGCGGCCAGGGGATCGGCAGCCAACTGGTGCGCGCGCTGTTCCCGCGGGCCGCCGCGCTCGGCAAACACGTCATGATCGCCGGCGTAGACGCCGACAACGCCGCCTCGATCCGCTTTCACGAGCGTCTCGGCTTCGCCCGCGCCGGCACGCTGCGCGAGGTCGGTTACAAGTTCGACCGCTGGCTGGATCTGGTATTCCTGCAGCGCGCGATCTGACACCGTAAGATTCGCGCATGTTTCCCGCACTGCCGCCCGCCACGCGGGCGCTGATCCTCATCAACGTCGCGGTGTTCCTGCTGCAGCAGGCCGCCGACCCCTTCATGGAGCAATGGTTCGCGCTGTGGCCGCTGGGCAGCGGGCTGTTCCACGCCTGGCAGCTGCTCACCTACGGCTTCATGCACAACCCCAGGAATCTGGCACACATCTTCTTCAACATGTTTGCACTGTTCATGTTCGGCGGCGCCCTCGAGACCTACTGGGGCGTCCGCCGCTTCGTGATCTTCTTCCTGGTGTGCGTGCTCGCTGCGGGACTTACGCAGCTCGCGGTGCAAGGCGCCAGCGGCGTAGCGGAGCCGACGATCGGCGCCTCGGGCGGGGTGTTCGGCGTGCTGCTCGCCTTCGCCTGGTACTTCCCCCGCCAGCGGCTGTTCATCATCCCGATACCCGTGCCGATACCGGCGTGGCTGATGGTCACAGGCTATGGCGTGATCGAGCTGTTCCTCGGAGTGACCGGCCGCGAGCAAAGCGTCGCGCACTTCGCCCATCTGGGTGGGATGCTGGGCGGCGCGCTGTGCATTCTCTACTGGCGGGCGCGCCGGCGCTTCGGCTCCTGAGGCGCCGCGCTGCGCGCCGCAGTCCGTGTACGCGTGCTGGACGCGCAGATGACCTGCCGGTGGCGCCGGCGTGACCAATGCGGCGCGACCCTTGCGCGCCGTGTCACGTGAAGAATGCGCGGTAACTTATGGATATTTCGTGTAAATTTAACCAAGGTTGAATTCCCCTCACGCTCGCGGCCAAAATCGCGCCCTTTGTATGTGACGGGAACTTTTCGCGTCACTGCCGACTAAAGAGCGCAAACCACATGATCAGGACCGAACACCTCACCAAGCACTACGACTCGCTCACCGCGGTGGAGGATGTGAGCTTCGAGGTAGGGCCGGGCGAGGTGCTCGGCTTCCTCGGACCGAACGGCGCCGGCAAGACCACCACCATGCGCATGCTGGCCGGATTCGTAGCGCCGACCTCGGGGCGCGCAATCATCTGTGGTCACGACGTCGCGATCGAGCCGCTGGCCGCCAAGGCCGCTCTCGGCTACCTGCCGGAAGGCGCTCCCAGCTACGGCGAGATGACGGTGCGGCAGTTCCTCGCGTTCGTGGCCGACCTGCGCTCGCTCGAGGGCGAGCGCCGCCGGCAACGCCTGGCGCACGTCATCGAGCACCTGCAGCTCGCGGGCGTGCTCGAGCAGACCATCGACACGCTCTCCAAGGGTTTTCGCCGCCGCGTCGGACTGGCGCAGGCGATCGTGCACGATCCGCCGGTGCTGATCCTCGATGAGCCGACCGACGGTCTCGATCCCAACCAGAAGCACGAAGTGCGCAGTCTCATCAACGACATGGCGCACGACAAGATCATCGTTATCTCCACCCACATCCTCGAGGAAGTGGATGCGGTGTGCACGCGCGCCATCATCATCGCGCGCGGCCGCATCGTGGCCGACGACAGCCCCGCCGGCCTCGCCACGCGCTCGCGCTACCACAATGCGGTGTCGATGCAGCTCGAGCAGGCGGCCCAGCTGCCGGCGGCGCGCGCGGCGGTGGCGGCGCTGCCGGCGGTGGCGGAAGTGGAGGTGAGCGAGCGCGACGCGCGCCTCACCGCACTGCCACGCGCCGGCGCCACCATCCTGGCGGCGATCTCGGAGCTGGCGGCGCGCTCCGGCTTCAAGCTCAAGGAGCTGCATCTGGAATCCGGGCGCCTCGACGAAGTGTTCCGCACCATCACCGCCTGAAGGGACGAAAGCACCGCATGCGCAACGTGGGCATTATTCTGCGCCGCGAACTGGCGAGTTACTTCGCCACGCCGCTCGCGTACGTGTTCATCCTCATCTTCCTGGTGCTGGCGAATGCCTTCACGTTCTATCTGGGCGGCTACTACGAGCGCGGCCAGGCCGATCTCGACCCGTTCTTCACCTTCCATCCGTGGCTGTACCTGTTCCTGATTCCGGCGATCTCGATGAAGCTGTGGGCCGAGGAGCGCAAGTCCGGCAGCATCGAGCTGCTGATGACCCTGCCGGTACGGCTGCGCGATGCGGTGCTCGGCAAGTTCCTGGCCGCCTGGCTGTTCACCGCGCTCGCCCTGGCGCTCACCTTTCCGCTGTGGATCACGGTCAACTACCTCGGCAGCCCCGACAACGGCGCGATCCTCGCCGCTTATCTTGGCAGCCTGCTGCTCGCCGGCGGCTTTCTCGCCATCGGCTCGTGCATGTCGGCGCTCACCCGCAACCAGGTGGTCGCCTTCATCCTCGGGGTGGCGGCGTGCTTCGCGTTCCTGCTCGCCGGCTTCCCCATGGTGCTCGATCTGTTCCGCAGCTGGGCCCCCCAGGCGCTTACCGATGCGATCGCCTCGCTCTCCTTCCTCACGCACTTCGAGTCGATCGCCAAGGGCGTCATCGACGTGCGCGACGTATTGTATTTCGCGATGCTGATCGGCTTCTTCCTGCTGGCCACCGGGGTGGCGCTCGAGCTGCGTAAAGCCGACTAGTGAAGGGCACTGCCACTCCATGAACAAACGCTCGACACTCGGCGGCGGCACGCTGTTGGCCCTCGCCCTGCTGTTCATCGGCCTCACGGTGCTGGGCAACTACGCGCTGCGCGGCTGGCGGCTCGATCTCACCCAGAACCACCTGTATACCACCGCCTCCGGCACCGACCGGGTGCTGGCGAGCATCAAGGAGCCGATCAACCTGTACTTCTTCTTCTCGGAGAAGGCCGCCGGGCAGCTGCCGCAGCTGAAGACCTACGGTGTGCGCGTGCGCGAGTTCCTCGAGGAGCTCGCCAGCCGCTCCCGCGGCAAGCTGCACGTGCACGTCATCGATCCGCAGCCCTTCTCCGAGGAGGAGGACCGGGCGGCGGAGCTCGGCGTGCGCGGCGCACCGCTCGGCGCCACCGGCGCGCAGTTCTACTTCGGCCTCGCCGGCACCAACTCCATCGACGGCCATGCCGCCATCGAGTTCTTCGATCCCAACAAGGAGCAGTTCCTCGAATACGACGTCGTCAAGCTGGTGTACGAGCTCGCCAACCCGAAGAAGCCCGTGGTCGCGTGGCTGACCTCGCTGCCGATGGGGCCGGGATTCGATCCGCAGACCGGGCAGATACGCCAGCCGTGGGTGATCTACGGCGACGCGCAGCAGCTGTTCGACCTGCGGCCGCTGGAACCGACCGCCACGCACATCGACCCGGACACGAACGTGCTGGTGCTGGTGCATCCGAAAGCACTCTCGCCGGCGCTGCAGTTCGCCATCGACCAGTTCGCGCTGCGCGGCGGACACATCCTGGCGTTCGTCGATCCGCTGGCGGAGTCGGATAACTCCGCGGCCGGGGCCGACAATCCCATGGCCGCCATGGCGGCCGACAAGTCCTCGCATCTCACCGCGCTGCTCAATGCCTGGGGCGTGCAGTTCAATCCCAACCAGGTGGTCGCCGACCGCGGCCACGCGCTCACCGTGACCATGCGCCAGGGACAGGAGCCGGTGGAGCACCTCGGCATCCTCGGCCTCGACCACAGCAGTTTCGATGCCGACGACGTCATCACCGCGGGGCTGTCGAACGTCAACGTCGCCACCGCCGGCTACCTCGAGCCGCTCAAGGGTGCGCAGGCCTGCCAGCCGGTCAAGGGCGCGAAGCGCTGCTTCGAGCCGCTGCTGCTGTCGAGCACCGACGCCGAGCCGCTGCCGGTGGCGCGCTTTCGCATGCTGTTCGACCCGGCGACCCTGCAGGAGGGCTTCAAGCCCACCGGCCAGCGCTACGTGCTCGCCGCGCGCGTGAGCGGCGACGTGCACACGGCCTTCCCCGAAGGTCCCCCGCCCGGGGTGCAGCTGCCGCCTGGACAGACCGACCTCAAGGCGTCGGCGAAACCGCTCAATCTCGTGGTGTTCGCCGACACCGACCTGCTGTCGGACTACCTGTGGGTGCGCGAGCAGAATTTCTTCGGCCAGCGCATGACCCAGGCGGTGGCGAGCAACGGCGACCTGGTGCAGAACGCGCTCGACAATCTCGCCGGCAGCGCCGATCTCATCAGTGTGCGCGGCCGCGCCTCCTTCACCCGCCCGTTCGAGCGCGTGGAGAAGCTGCGCCGCGCCGCCGACGAGCGCTTCCGCGCCAAGGAGCAGGAGCTCGAGCAGCAGCTGCGTGACACCGAGACCAAGCTCGCCGCGCTGCAATCGAAGGGCGACAGTGGCAACGGCACGCTCATCCTCAGCCCGGCGCAGGAAACCGAGCTGGCACGCTTCCAGACGGAGAAGCTGCGCATCCGCAAGGAGCTGCGTGCCGTGCGTGCCGGGCTCGATGCGGAGATCAAACGCCTCGGCACCACGCTGAAGATCGTCAACATCATCGTGGTGCCGGCGGCCTTTGCGCTGGCGGCGCTGCTGATCGGCGTCTGGCGGCGACGCCGCGCGCGCAGCGCTTCCGGGCGGGGTGAGTCATGAGCGCCCGCCGGGTCATGTGGCTGCTGGCGGCGGGCATTGCGCTGGTCGCGTTTGCGATCTGGCTGTCGTCGCGGCGCCACCTGGAGCGCGATCTGGCGGCGGGGCAGCTGGTGCTGCCCGGGCTCGAGCAGAATGTGAACGCGGTGAGCAGCGTCAGCGTGCGCCGCGGCGACGACACCCACACCACGCTGCGCAAGGACCCGGGTGGCTGGCAGGTCGGCGAGCGCGCCTGGCCCGCCGATGTCGGCAAGGTCCGCAAGCTGGTGCTCGACCTGGGGGCGCTCAACATCGTCGAGGAGAAGACCCGCCTGCCCGCCAACTACCCGCAGCTCGGCGTCGATGATGTCAGCTCGCCCAAGGCGGGCGGAACACTCATCGAGCTCACCGCGCCTGCGCACCGCTGGGCGCTCATCATCGGCAAGTCCTCGGGGGCGAAGTCCGGTTACGTGCGCGTCGCCGGCACGGCGCAGAGCCTGCTCGCCGCACCGCAGCTCAGCGTCGATGCCGACCCGAAGGTATGGCTGGCCCACGACCTGATCGATCTGTCCGTGCAACGCGTGCGCGAGATCGAGGAGCAGCCGGCACAGGGTCCGTCGTTCAAGGCAGCGCGCGACAAGGCGCAGACCGCCGACTTCAGCGTGAGTCCGCTGCCCAAGGGACGCGCGCTCAGCAGTCCGGGAGCAGCCGACGGGCTGGCGGGAGCGCTGAGCACACTGACGCTCGATGACGTTCGCAAGGGCGCGGCGCCCGGCGGGGTGGCGCTCGCGCACGCCATCTTCCGCACCTTCGACGGACTGGAGGTGGAGCTGACCGGGCGCAAGGACGACACGCATCCGCTGGTCGCGATCAGCGCCCGCTCGACGGCGCCCGCCGCGGCGGCGGAGGCGCAGACCCTTGCGGCGCGCTGCAGCGGCTGGGAATTCGAGATTCCCGACTACAAGTACGCGCAGATCTTCATGCCGCTCGAGGAGCTGCTCGCCAAGCCGCCGGCGCCGGCGCCCGGGTCGAAGGGCAAGCCGGCCAGGGCGCCTGCGGCTCCCACGCCGCCGCCCACGTCGCGGTAGGCGCACCGGGACGGCGCAGCCTCAGGGCCTGACCTGCGAGAGGATCCCGAGCGGCCGCCCCTCGGGATCGTTGAAGTGTGCCAGCCATTCCTCGGTACCGTCGCCATGACGGTGAATCAGGTGCGGCGCTTCGCCGAACTGCACCCCGCGCGAGCGCAGCAGCTCGTGGGCCGCGCGGATGTCCTCGACCGCAAGGTAGAGGATGGATTCGGCTGCCGGCTGCTCCTGTGCCGACAGCATCAGCCGCGTGCCACCGCAATCGAAGAATGCGAACGAGCCGAAGGTGTAGAGGTGGCGCAACCCCAGCGTCTGGCCGTACCACGCCTCGGATTCCTTGATGTCGCGCACGGTGCGCGCAATCTGCGCCAGCCGACCCAGTGTCACGGTGCTCATGTGCGGTTACTCCTGCGGCCGAGCGCGCTGTGCCCCGGGCCCGCGAACGTCAGCGTGAGCGGAGCGGCCCCGTGGACCTCTTGCGGTCAAGAGTGCATCCTAAGCCGACGAATCGGGATTTACCCTACCCTCCCTCGGGCAGTTGACCGGCAGCGCGGCAGGCGGGGTTGCGCTGCAATGCGCAGGGACAGACCTACAGACTGAAGTCCAAGGAGGCGCAATGAGTGCGGTGCTGCTCGCGGTGTTCAACGATTACCCCACGGCGGACCGGGTGCGCACCCGGCTGGTGAGCGATGGCTTTCCGACCGATCGCGTCGCGCTCACCGCCACCGCTGACCCGGGGCGGGCCGGGGAGGCCCCGGGACCCTCGCAGCGCGCCAAACTGCGCCAGCATTTCCGCACGCTGCTGAGCGAGCAAAGCGAGAGGCAGCTCGTCGATGCGCTCGTCCGGCGCGTCCAGGCCGGGGCCGCCACGGTAGCGGTGCAACCGCGCGGCGCGGTCGAGAGCCAGCGTGCGATCCAGATTCTCGAGGAGGCGGGCGCTGCTCAGCTGGTAGGACACGATCTCGACAACCAGGCCTTCGAGCATGCCGCTGCGCACGAGGAGGGGTACTGGGTGCGCGACCTGCTGCGCGGGCCGCCCGCGCACCGCCGCTAGATCAGCGCGGCGCGGACCCGGGAGCGGCGCGGGCCGCTCCCGGGGGGATCCCCCGCTACGGCTGCTTGTCGAGCGTATAGGTCGTGGTCTGCCCGTGCTGCACGTCCTTGTCCGTGACGTCGATGGACTTACCGTCCTTCGCCGCGGCGAGGTGAATCTCGTCCGTGACCTTGCCCAGGCGATAGTCGGTTTCGTCCACCGTGTTGTCATCGACTTTCTTCAGCGTCACTTTCGTGTGTCCCGGGTCGCCGGCCACCGGGTACTGCCCGCCGTCGAACTTCGCGTCATAGTGCTGGCCGTTCCAGTGCATGCTGAAAGCGTCCGCGGTCATCGCGTAGTTGTAAGTGCGCGCCGCCTCGTTGGCGTCGGTTACCTGCCCGGGCTGCCACGAGCCGGATACGGCGTGCGCCCCGGCCGCAGCCGCGGCGACGCGCGTCTCGGTGAAGGAGCCGGTAGCGGTCTTCGCGCCGGTGTGGTCGACGAACTTGTTGCTCAGGGTCTTGCCGTCGGCCGAGACGCTGTACGTGACGCTGACGACCGGCTTGCCGGCCTTCGTCTGCGTGACCTCGATCGACGTCGGGCTCAGAACCTTGACGTTCACCGTGTCGTAATAGGCATGGCCGGTGACCTTCTGGTCGGTGCCGTCGGCCTTCACCTTGATCTCCGGCACACAGCTCGAGCAGTCGTACATGCCGTCGACGACGACGAAGACATCGGGCTTGCCATTCACCTTGAACGAGTCGGTGCGCAGCTTCCAGGTGCCGTCGAAGGCGCTGGCGGCGAGCGCCGTCGCCGGCAACAGTAGCAGCGCTGCGATAGTGGTTCTCATGAGAGTCTCCCTTGCGTGTTGTTCTGAGGGCGCCCGCTGAAGCGGCGCCGGTGACCGCGTAGTTTAAGGCCGACGCTGCGCGCAGGCTAACGACTTCGCACCCGCCGGCGGCCGCTGTTGCGAGCCAACGGCCGCTGCGGCGGCCCTGCGGCTCAATTGCTGCGGGGCCGCAGCACCTGCGACAGCGTATCGGCACGCCCCTCGATGCGCGTCAGGTGCGGATAGCGCGGCCCCTCGAAGTACGCCACGCTGAGCGTGCGGTAGTAGTCACCGCTCTCGATGAGCAGCTCGATGGGTCGATGGTTGTGCTGCGCCGCGACGATCGCCGCATCGAGCACCGCCGTCGTCGCATCCTCGTCGTCGGCGGCGTAGCGGTGCCCGTTCACGGCGATGAGCTTCATGCCCGGCCCCGCGCCGGCGCGCGCCGCCGCACGGTCCTCGACGGTGTCGACGATCCGTCCCTTGTCGTCGACGCTGAGGCCGATCGACCACTGGCGGTTGGTGACTTTCCTGCGCTTGTCGAGCGCCTCGATGTAGGCGTTCTTCTCCACCGAGTAGAGGGAGGTACTTGCGGCGGCCCCGAAACGTGCCTTCGCATGATCACGCTCGCCTCAGCGCGCGCGTGCCAGCAGTGTGATCGTGACCAGCGCGAGCAGCGTGGTCGGCAGCCAGGCGAGCAGCACCGGGTCGAGATTGAATACCACCGTGCCGCTCTCGATCAGCCGTTGCAGCAGGAAGAAGCCGATGCCGAGGATCATGCCGAGCAGCATGCGCGCCCCGGCGCCCGCCGAGCGCAGCGAGCCGAGCACGAACGGGATCGCGAGCAGCACCGAGAAGACCACCGCCACGGTGCGCGCGATCCGCGACCAGAAGGCGAACAGGTACTCGCGCGCGTCGAGTGCGTTGGCGTGGTAATAGCTGATGAGTCGCCACAACGCCCGGCTGGTGAGCTGCTTGGGATCCTCCACCGCCAGTCCCAGGAAGCCGGCGGAGACGTTGGAGGCGAGCAGGCGCTGCGCCGGCGGCCGCGTGGTGATGCTGTCGTCCTCGAAGCGCGATTCGGTGTAGTCGCTCAGCGCCCAGGTGCCGCGCGCGCCGGCGACCGCGCGCTGCGCATGACCGAGCGCGAGCAGCCGGTGCTGCGGCGACAGCTCGAAGATCTGCATGCTGCCGAACTGGCGCTGGCTCGATTGCCCGGCGACGTTCAGGATCATGTCGCCATCGCGCACCCAGGCGCCGCCGCCGCCGAAGGTCGCGCCGTTCAGCTTGCTGAAGGCCTTGTGTGCGCGCGCGGCCTGCTGCAGCGGCGGAGCCAGGAACTCCCCCAGCAGAATCGCCAGCAGCATCAGCAGCAGCCCCCCCATCAGCGCGATGCCCGCCAGGCGGGCAACGGACACGCCGGTGGCGCGTATCACGGTGAGCTCGCTGCCGCGCGCCAGCGAGCCGAGCCCGAGGAGCGCGCCGATGAGCGCGGTGATCGGCAGCAGCTCGTAGGCGAGCTGCGGCAGATTCAGCAGCGTGTACCAGAACGCGGTGAGCGCGGTGTAGTGGCCGGTGCCGACATCGTCCTGCTGGTCGATGAACATGAACAGCGCACCGAGCACCAGCAGCACCATCATCACCAGCAGCACCGCGCCGAGGATGGAGCGCACGATATAGCGGTCGAGTACGCTCACAGTGCACGCCTGCGGTAACGCAGCCGGGTTCTGAGCCGCGGCCCGAAGATCACGGCGCACGCCAGCAGCGCGACCACGGCATGCGTCCACCACAGCCCGAACGACTCCGGCACCGTGCCGCGCGCGATCCACGTCTTGCCGACCGCGGCCAGGTCGTAATACAGAAAGAAGGTCACCACCGCGATCCACACGCGCCCGTAGCGTCCCTGGCGGGGCCTGAGCCGCGCAAGCGGCGCGGCCAGCAGCGTCAGCACCAGGCACATGATGGGCATAGTGATGCGCCAGTGCAGCTCGGCGCGCGCGGCGGGGTCGTGCGAGTCGAGCAGGCTGGTGGTCGGACGGGCCTCGAGATCGCGCACCACGTCGGTGAGCGGTGGCACCTGCACCGGCACCACGTGCTCGGCAAAGCGCACGATGCGGAACTCGGCACTGCCCGGTACCCCCTCGAAGCGCTCGCCGTCGTAGAGCGTCAGGATGTGCGTCATGCCGTCGGCCGTCACCGCATGACGCGCGCGCTGCGCGAGCGCCACTTCCACCAGCGGTCCGCGATTGCGCTCGACGAACACCTTGCCGAGCGTGCCGTCGTGCGCCACGCTCTCGGCGTACACCACCGCGTTGCCGCCGCCACCGAAGATGCGGAACTTGCCCGGAGCGATCGGCGCGAGCTGTCCGGCGTGCAGCGCCGCATTACGCACACTGAGCACCTCGCCGGTCGCCTGCGGCGCGACCACCAGGGTGAGCCAGGCGAGCGCCCCGGCGGCCACCACCGCCAGCAGCGCCACCGGGGTATAGATGTCGCGCGGCCCGGCCCCACAGGCGAAGGCCGCGGTGATCTCGCTGTCGTGGTAGAGCCGCCCGAAGGCGAGCACCACGCCGAGCAGCAGCCCGACCGGCAGCAGGATCGACAGGTATTGCAAGGCGCCGAGGCCGATGAGCTCCAGCACCACGCTCTGCGGGTACTGATTGGCCGCGGCCCGCTCCAGCACGCCGACCACCTCGTTGGCCAGCAGGATGATGAGCAGCACGGCCGTCACCACCACCCAGGCCGTGACCACCTCGCGCAGAACGTAACGGCCGAAGATGTTGCCCAATGCGCCCTTGTCCGCACCGTCCGCAATCTAAGGACGGGCTCTTGAGTTACACTTGCGGGCGCTTGCACCCGTAGCTGCGCAGTAAAACGCGCGGTAAATCAGGACGAGCGCGGCGCTGGCAGCGCGAATAAGGTAAAGCAGACGCGCGCAGGCCTCAACGGCATGGGGGATATTGCATGGAATTCGGGGTCTGGACCAAGGGCTTGCCGGCGCTCGGTGTGGAGTGCCTGGTGCTCGGGGTGTTCGAGGAGACAGAGCTGGATGCGCAAGCGCGCAGCATCGATACCGCCTGCGGCGGCAGGCTGAAGAAGCTGCTGGCACGCGGGGACTTCGCCGGCCGCGCCGGCGACACGCTGCTGCTCGCGGACCTGTCCGGTATCAAAGCCTCGCACGTGCTGCTCACCGGGCTCGGCCCGCGCAAGCAGTGGCAGCGCAAGGGCTGGCGCAAGGCCTGGGCGAGCGCGCTGGCCGCGCTCAACCGCACCCGCATCGCCAGTTGCGCCGTGGCGCTCGAGCGGCCCGATGCCCGCCAGCTCGACGACTATTACCTCGGCCGCGCGGTCGCCGAGCTCGCCGGCACGGCGCTCTATCGCGTCAACGATCTCAAAACCGGACGCAAGCCGCCGCCGCCGGCGTTGCAGAAGGTGCTGGCGGGCCCGGTACGCAAGGCGCAACCGGCCGGGCGTGGTCTCACCCACGGCGCTGCGGTCGCGGCCGCCATGAGCGTGCAGCGCGACCTGGCCAATCTGCCCGCCAACATCTGCACGCCGATCTATCTGGCGGAGGAAGCGCGCGCGCTCGCCAGACGGCACACCGGCCTGAACGTGCGCGTGCTCGATGAGGCCGCCATCCGTCGCGAGAAGATGGGCTGCCTGCTCGCTGTGGCACAGGGCAGCCATCAGCCGCCGCGTTTCATCGTGCTCGAGTACCAGGGGACCAAGAAGGAGCAGGCCCCGCTGGTGCTGGTCGGCAAGGGCGTCACCTTCGACAGCGGCGGCATCTCGCTCAAGGACCCGCCGGGCATGGACGAGATGAAGTTCGACATGAGCGGCGCGGCGGCGGTCATCGCCACGCTGACGCTGGCCGCGCAGCTGCGCCTGCCGTTGCACGTCGTCGGCCTGGTCGCCGCGGTGGAGAACATGCCGGGCGGCAAAGCCGTCAAGCCCGGCGACATCGCCACCAGCGCCTCCGGACAGACCGTCGAGATCCTCAACACCGACGCGGAAGGGCGGCTGATCCTCGCCGACGCGCTGCACTATGCGCGCCGCTTCCACCCGGCGGCGGTGGTCGATATCGCCACGCTCACCGGGGCGTGCGTGGTGGCGCTCGGCCATCATCACGCCGGCGTCCTGGGCAACGACGAGGCGCTGGTGCACGAGCTGCTGGAGGCCGGCCGCCGCGCCGACGACCGCTGCTGGCAGCTGCCGCTCACCGAGGAATACGCCGAGCAGCTCAAGAGCAATTTCGCCGACTTCGCCAACGTCGGCGGCCGTGACGGCGGTGCCATCACCGCGGCGACGTTCCTCGCCAAGTTCACACAGGGACTTGCCTGGGCGCACCTTGACGTCGCCGGCACCGCCTACCAGAGCGGCCCCGGCAAGGGCAGCACCGGGCGGCCGACGCCGCTGCTCGCGGAGTTCCTGCTGCGCCGCGCGGCGCGGTGAGCCGGCGCGGGAGCGTCGCGGCGAGCGGCGCGCGCGGCGACGCCAACCCGGCGTTTGCCCCGCCACGTGCGCGCCTAGCGGCGCGCAGCGGCGCTCACCGCCGCTGAGCGCGCCCGTACGCCGCTATAATCGATCGCGTCTGCTTCGGAAATTCCTCTGCCGTCAATGGACAAGGTGTACGCGCCGCAGGATATCGAGCGGCGCATCTACGAGCGCTGGGAGTCTCACGGCTGGTTCGCGCCGCGCGCCAGCGGGGCGCCGTACTGCATCATGATTCCGCCGCCGAACGTGACCGGTACGCTGCACATGGGGCACGCGTTCCAGCACACGCTCATGGACGCCCTCACCCGCTATCACCGCATGCTCGGCCATGCGACGTTGTGGCAGCCGGGCACCGATCACGCCGGCATTGCCACGCAGATGGTAGTGGAACGCCAGCTCAACGCGCAGGGCCTCACGCGCAGCCAGCTCGGCCGCGAGGCGTTTCTCGAGCGTGTCTGGGCCTGGCGGGCCCGCTCCGGAGGCACCATCGCGGCGCAGATGCGCCGGCTGGGCGATTCGGTGGACTGGTCGCGCGATCGCTTCACCATGGACGAGGGGCTGTCGCGCGCGGTGATCGAGGTGTTCGTCCGGCTGCACGCGCAAGGGCTCATCTACCGCGGCAAGCGCCTGGTCAACTGGGATCCGGTGTTGCTGACCGCGCTGTCGGACCTGGAGGTACAGGCCGAGGAGGAGGACGGACAGCTCTGGCACCTGCGCTACCCGCTGCAGGAGGGCGGCGGCCACGTGGTCGTGGCCACCACCCGTCCGGAGACCCTGCTGGGAGATGCGGCGGTGGCGGTGCATCCGGACGACGAGCGCTACCGCGCCCTCGTCGGCCGGCAGGTGCGCCTGCCCCTCGCCGCGCGCGACATCCCGGTGATCGCCGATGCGTTCGTCGACCCGGCGTTTGGTTCCGGGTGCGTCAAGATCACCCCGGCCCACGACTTCAACGACTACGAGGTCGGGCGGCGGCATCATCTGCCGCAGATCGTGATCTTCACTCCGCGTGCCACGCTCGCCGACAGCGTGCCCGAGCGCTTCCGCGGGCTCGACCGCTTCGTGGCGCGCGAGCGCATCGTGGCCGAGCTCGCCGGCGCCGGCCTCATCGAGCGCACCGAAAAGCACCGCCTGGTCGTGCCGCGCGGCGACCGCAGCGGCGCGGTGCTCGAGCCGTATCTCACCGACCAGTGGTACGTGAAGATCGCGCCGCTCGCCGCCGCAGGCATCGCGGCGGTCGAAGAGGGGCGCACGCGCTTCGTGCCCGAGAGCTGGGCGCGCACCTACTTCGAATGGATGCGCAACATCAAGGACTGGTGCGTCAGCCGCCAGTTGTGGTGGGGCCATCGCATCCCCGCCTGGTATGACAACGCCGGCAACGTCTACGTCGCGCGCAGCGAGGCGGAAGCGCGCGCGCAGCACCGGCTCGCCCCCGGACTGGCACTGCGCCAGGACGAGGACGTCCTCGACACCTGGTTCTCCAGCGCCCTGTGGCCGTTCTCGACCCTCGGCTGGCCGCAGCCCAACGCGGACCTTGCCCGCTTCTATCCGGGCAGCGTGCTGGTCACCGGATTCGACATCATCTTCTTCTGGGTCGCCCGCATGCTGATGATGGGCCTGAAGTTCATGGGCGACGTGCCGTTCCGCGACGTTTACATCACCGGGCTGATCCGCGACGAGCACGGCGACAAGATGTCCAAGTCCAAGGGCAACGTCATCGATCCGCTGGACATCGTCGACGGCATCTCGCTCGCGGAGCTGATCGCCAAGCGCACCAGCGGCCTGATGCAGCCGCAGGTCGCTCCGGCGATCGAGCGCACCACCCGCCGCGAGTACCCGCACGGCATTGCGCCACACGGCACCGATGCGCTGCGCTTCACCTTCGCCGCCCTCGCCTCGCCCAACCGCGACATCCGCTTCGACATGGCGCGCGTGGCCGGCTACCGCAACTTCTGCAACAAGCTGTGGAACGCGGCGCGCTTCGTGACGCTCGCGCTCGGCGCGACCCCGCCGCCGGACGGCGGCGCGGCGACCCTGTCGGTGGCCGATCGCTGGATAGGCGCGCGCTTCGGCCGCATGCTCGGCGCGGTCGAGAGCGCTTTCCGCGACTACCGCTTCGACTATGCCGCGAGCGCCCTGTACGAGTTCACCTGGCACGACTTCTGCGACTGGTACCTCGAGCTCGCCAAGCCGTTGCTGCAGGACGAGGCCGAGGCGGCGCGGGCGGCGCGGCTCGGCACGCAACGCACCCTCGCGCAGATCCTCGAAGCGCTGCAGCGTGCGCTGCATCCGCTGATGCCGTTCATCACCGAGGAGATCTGGCAGCGCGTGGCGCCGCTCGCGCATCTGCACGGCGAAACGGTGATGCTGCAGCCCTATCCGCGCGCCGCCGAATTCGCCGCCGATGAGGAGGCCGAGCGCGAGATCGGCTGGATCCAGGCGCTGGTGCTGGCGGTGCGCCAGATCCGCGGCGAGATGAACATCAGTCCGGCGAAACGCATCAGCGTGCTGCTCAAGGATGCGGGGCCTGCCGACGCGGCACTGCTCGCGCGCCATCGCCGCTGGCTCGAGCGGCTGGCGGGCCTCGACAGCCTCACCTTGCTCGCCCCGGGTGCCAGTGCGCCGCAGTCGGCGGTGGCGCTGCTCGGCACGCTCACCGTGCTGGTGCCGATGGCGGGCCTCATCGATGCGGATGCCGAGGCCGAGCGGCTCGGGCGGCTGCTGGCGCGCGCGCAGGTCGACCTGGAAAAGACGCGCGGCCGCCTCGCCAACGAGAATTTCGTACGCAACGCCCCGGCGGAAGTGGTGACGCTCGAGCGCGAGCGGGCGCGCGAGCTCGAGCGCACCGCGAGCGGCCTGGCCAACCAGCTCGAGCGCGTGCGCGGACTGCGCTCATGAAACCAGCGCGCGCGCTTGCGCTGCTGCGCGGCCAGGTCGCATGAACAGCGCGGCCGCGCCGCCGGATACCGCGCTGCCCGATACCGCGACGC
>Ga0210394_10000539_pt1 | contig 77855 bp, 71 predicted proteins | sample IncBWC12MmetaG_FD_160121 | JGI IMG/M metagenome (GOLD analysis project Ga0210394, IMG submission 160121) | Forest soil microbial communities from Barre Woods Harvard Forest LTER site, Petersham, Massachusetts, United States - Inc-BW-C-12-M | ecosystem: Environmental > Terrestrial > Soil >... | reverse complement strand
GCCGCAAAACGCCATCATTTCCGCGGACCTTGGCGAACTTCACGGAGACACGCTCGTCCAGGCGCAGCGCGGCAGCAATCTGTTCAAGCAGTCCGCACGCAACGAGCATGGACAGGTCATTCACGGCGTCGGTGATACGCCACCGATTGAGCACGAAATTCTTACGGGATCGAAGTGGGACGGCCGCGCTTACACGGATAACGCCGACCATACTTGCAACAACTGGACCAGCAGCTCAAGGGGTTCGGCGCAGGTCGGCCATTCCGATCGAATCGGCAATGGCTCCTCCTGGAATTCATCGAACGCTAGCAAAGGTTGCAGCCAAGCAGCGCTCGAAAGCACCGGAGGGGCTGGGCTTTTTTATTGCTTTGCCATCAATTGACCATCTCAGCCTGGATGGCCACTCTGTTCTCGTTTCAAACGTCGCCTGATTCAAAGTCCTGTGAAGTCTCGGCAACTAGCCTCCCGGAAATCTCAGTCTCCGAGAATGCCGTTTCTCAGGAGTTATCGTTTGGCAATCGGTTTTCGGCGGGCCGTTATCCACGGATTACATCTTGGAGATTGAATGCCGGTGCCTGCCTAAGCCAATCGGGGTCTTGCGATGCTCTCAGACCAGCAAAGCGGAAATCGTCGTAGTCAACTAGAAGCGAAATGTTAGGGTCAGAGGGGTCATAACGGATTTGGAGCGAGCCGCCACTGAGACCCTTATTTACTTTTTCTAGAGCCTCTTCGTTGCCGACCAGAACAAAATATGCGGCGTAACGCTCGCCCTGAACCTTAAACGTATATCCGATGAAACAAGCGGGAATGAAGCCTCCTCTCCCTCGCGAAATTCGTCCCATAGCACCTTTCTGAATTGTAGCGTTTCCGCTGGGCCAATTCTTTCTGCGAAGGTATTTGAGTAAATAAGGTATTTGAATGGACAGAATCCAAACCAGCAGCGCGGAGAACATAATCACTTGGAACCAGCCATTGCTGCCGTAACGGCTCATTTGTGTACTCCGAGCTTTAGTCTAGTTCTCGCCTTTGCTCGACTCACCTGAAACGTCACGCACCGAGATTTCGACGCCGTTGGATTTGACGGCCTGAAACTCTAGACTTGCGGCGCGCCCGTCATACGTCACTTCTAAGTGACTCGGACTTGCCCATTTCATTGTCAAATTGATCGTACTGGAGAGGGTATCCTCGTGATGAAGGAATCCCAGAACCAAAAGCGGTGCGCTTGAATCGGCAGTACGCTTCAGGTATACGCTGCTTTCGGCGCCGGCTGTTCCCGGTCCCGAGTGTTGAATGGTTCGGGCACTCGCCAGCCAATATCCGTCTGGGGATCGGGCTTCCGCAGACCAGACCGTCCTGACATCCTGGCATCCGCAGAATAGCGCACAGACTGCAAGCAACATGACCGACTTCCACTGGACACGCGGTGTCGGTCGCAAGTTCATCTTTGAACAGATTATCTCGCGCCTACGGCGGCGCGTGGTTTGCTTCGCGTCAACAATGTTCCTTACTTTGCATGGGGGAAAATGCCAAGTCCTGCGAAGTCCTGTTCTCGGATTGTGGCCCCGCCAGCGGAACGACCTTCGGATAATCTCGTCTCCGTTTTAGCGGGCGTTAGGGAACACAATCTCACGCTCGCCCGCTGGGGCCTTTGGGGGGCTGGCAAATTCGTTGTGTCGCGGGATGCGGAAGCGTTACGATTGCACCAAGCCAGAGGCTCGAATAGGGGTTCCAGTACAGTGCGGTTGGCCGTTGAGGCCATCCGCCCGACCCATCGTTGACGGGACATAGTTGACGAGGAAGTAACAACATGTGGATTGTCCGGCTCGCTCTCCGCCGCCCGTATACGTTCGTAGTGATGGCGGTTCTGATCGCCATCCTCGGCGCAACCTCAATCGTCACAATGCCCGTCGATATTTTCCCTTACATCGACATTCCCATCGTGAGCGTGGTGTGGCCGTACTACGGGCTATCGCCGGAGGAGATGGAAAAGCGCGTCGTCACGAACTTTGAGCGGAACCTCACCGCGGGCGTGAACGACATCGAGCACATCGAATCGCAATCCTACAAAGACATCGCGGTAGTCAGGGTTTACTTCCACCCCAACGTCCAGATCGATATGGCCGTGGCTCAGGTGACAGCGCAAATGCAAAGCGGCCTGCGCTCGATGCCGCCCGGCATGTTCCCTGCCAACGTGCTTAAGTACGATGCCGGCAGCGTTCCCATCCTGAAGCTTGGGCTTTCCAGCAAGACTCTGCGCGAGCAGGAGATCTTCGACATAGGGCAAAACTTCATCCGAACTCCGCTGGCCACCGTGCAAGGAGCTGCCGTTTCCTATCCCTTTGGCGGAAAAAACAGAGCCGTCATGGTGGACTTGAACCCTGACGAGCTCTATGCGAAACAGCTTTCGCCGCTGGATGTTTCGAACGCCCTGAACCTGCAGAACCTGATCCTCCCGGCTGGCACGGCCAAAATGGCGGAGACCGAGTATCAGATCAAGGTAAACAGCAGCCCGCTGGTCGTCGACGAACTGAACAATCTGCCGATCAAGACGGTGAATGGCGCGACGATTTACATGAAGGATGTGGCGCAGGTCCGGGACGGCTTCACCGTACAGAGCAACCTTGTCCGCACGGACGGGGCACGCGGAGTGATGTTGAGCATCACCCGCACAGGCAAAGCCTCGACGCTGGCTGTGGTCGATGCCGTCAAAGCCGCTCTGCCTAGGATTCTTGCCACGGTTCCGCCGGAGCTGAAGGTGACGACGCTCGCGGACCAATCGATTTTTGTGCGAGCCTCGATTCAAGGCGTGCTTCGCGAGGCCTTGATTGCGGCGGGTTTAACCGGACTGATGATCCTGCTGTTCCTGGGGAGCTGGCGCAGCACGGTGATCGTATGTATCTCGATTCCGCTCTCGATTCTCGCGTCGCTCTGCATCCTGAGTGTGCTGGGACAAACGATCAACGTGATGACGCTGGGAGGGCTGGCGCTGGCTGTAGGCATTCTGGTGGACGACGCCACGGTGGAGGTGGAGAACACGCACCGGAACATGGCCATGCGGAAACCGCTGGTCCGCGCCGTGCTCGATGGCGCATCGCAGATCGCCATTCCGACCTTCGTCTCCACGCTTTCGATCTGCATCGTGTTTGTCCCGGTGCTGCTGCTCACTGGAACAGCGAGGTATCTGTTTACGCCGCTGGCGATGGCGGTGGTCTTCGCCATGCTCGCTTCCTACCTGCTTTCTCGAACGCTCATCCCGACCCTGGTTCATTACCTGCTCAAGTCCGAGGTGGAGTTATACCGGGAGGGGAAACACGGAAAGTCGGAGGGAGACGCAAGCTTTCTTTGGCGGGTCAACAGTGTATTTAACGGGTTATTCGAGCGCCTTCGCTTCCGTTACATCGGGCTGCTGAATTGGTCCCTGCAGCATCGCGCACAGGTTCTCTCGGGCTTCATGGCTGTTTCGATCGCTTCGCTGGGACTGGCATGGCTCGTCGGTAGGGATTTCTTCCCCGACGTCGACTCCGGTCAGATGCGCCTGGATGCTCGCGCTCCGGCCGGCACGCGGCTCGAAGAGACCGAGGTCAGGTTCGCCGCGATCGAACACGAAATACGAGACGTGATCCCGGCGAGCGAGATGGACACGCTGATCGACAACATCGGAATCGTGAATTGCTGGGCTTGTCTGGCGCAGGGAGAGATTCCGACCATCTCCAGCGCCGACGGCGAAATTCTGATTTCACTTAAGCAAAACCACAGCTCGACGCGCGATTATCAGGTGCGCCTCCGGAAGCGGCTCCGCGAGAAATTCCCCGACACGACATTTTTCTTTGAACCGGCCAACATCACCACGCAGATCTTGAACTTCGGGATTCCGGCGCCCATCGATCTGCAGGTGGTCGGGCGAGATACAAATGCTAACTATAAGATCGCCCGCAAGGTCGCGGACAGGATCTCGCACATCCCTGGAGCCGCCGATGTCCACGTTCACCAGGTGATCGACCAACCGGAAATCAGCTTGAACGTGGATCGAGTGAAGGCGTCGCAGATGGGTTTAACGCAGCGCGACGTGACCAGCAGCATGCTGATCTCTCTCAGCGGCAGCAGCCAAGTGGCGCCGAACTTCTGGATGAATTGGGATAATGGCGTCAACTACACCGTTGGGGTGCAGACGCCGCAGTACAAAATCGATGGGCTGGATGCTCTGCTCCGCACGCCTGTGTCGGTGGCGAGCAACGTGGTCAACTCTACGACCGCGGATTCCCAAGCGGGCTCGGCTGCGGCCGGGAATGCTTTTGTCGGGGCGTCTCCCAGCGGCTCTTCGCAGGCGTATGCCAACCCAGGAGCGATGGCGGGGAGCACGCAGCTTCTTTCGAACCTGGTGACTGTGCAACGGGAGACTGCGCCGGTGATCGTCAACCACTACAACATTCAGCCGGTATTTGACGTCTACGCGAACGTGGACAGGCGGGACTTGGGTGGCGTGGGCGCCGAGGTCGAAAAGATCGTCAAAGAGGAGAGCGCCCATTTACCCCGGGGCACCACGTTCGCCTTGCGCGGCCAGTACCAGACGATGCAAGCATCGTTCTTGCGCCTGGGGCTGGGCATGGTTTTCGCAGTGGTTCTTGTATATCTGCTCATGACCGTGAATTTCCAGTCCTGGCTCGACCCGTTCATCATCCTGACCGCGCTGCCCGGCGCGATGGCGGGCATTCTGTGGATGTTGTTCGTCACCCACACGACGTTGAGCGTCCCTTCCCTGATGGGGGCGATCATGTGCATCGGCGTCGCCACCGCTAACAGCATCCTGTTGGTGACTTTCGCAAATGACGAGCGGGAGTTTGTGCCTTCGGCCCGCGAGGCGATGCTTTCGGCCGGCCATGCGCGCATCCGGCCGGTGCTGATGACGGCGGCCGCGATGGTTCTCGGTATGCTCCCGATGTCGCTGGGCCTGGGTGAAGGCGGAGAGCAAAATGCACCCCTCGGACGCGCCGTGATCGGAGGCTTGATCTTCGCCACCGTAACCACGCTGTTCGTCGTCCCGATCATCTACAGCTACCTGAAAACAAAAGCGCCAGTCGATTACGAGCGTCAACTGACACAGGAAGAGGCAGAAGTCTGATGAAGCGCGAGATCGATCTCACAGAAACCACGGAAGAAAGGCTGCGCAGGGAGATTGACGATCTCAAGCGCCAGCTGCGGGAGCAAAAGAGCCCGGGATCTTCGCATGCCGAGCTGACGGCCAAGCCGTGGCAGCCGTCTTCGACCACTCTCTGGTCGATTTGTTTGACTGTGATTGTCCTCATCGTGATTGGCTTCTTGGCGGGCTACATTCCACTGCAGAGACGCCAGAACCTCATCCGCAACCAGGCGCTCGAGCAAGAGCAGGCTTTGCCGAGGATGGAAGTGATCGAGGTGGGAGCTTCTTCTCCCAAGAGCGAACTGGAATTGCCGGGGAATATTCAGGCGATCACCGAAGCGCCGATTCTGGCCCGCGCCAACGGCTACATCAAGCAGCGGATGGTAGACATAGGCGATCGCGTCAGTGCCGGCCAGCCCATGGCCGAAATTGAAGCGCCGGAAGTCGATCAGCAAATGAGCCAGGCCAAAGCGTCGCTCGAGCAGGCGCGAGCTGCGCTCGAACAGTCGCTCGCGAATTACGAGCAGGGCAAATCGAATCTGGATCTCGCTCGCGTTACCGCCGAGCGATGGAACGCGCTGGAGAAGGAGGGTATTGTCCCGAAGCAGGAAAATGACCAGTATCAGGCGCAATATCAAGCGCAGACCGCCGGGGTCCAGGCGCTCCAGAAAGCTGTCTCCGCACAGCGCAGTAACGTGGCTGCTGCCGAAGCAAGCCTGGCAGCCCTGGACCAAGTGCAGAGTTACCGCGTGGTGAAGGCGCCCTTCGATGGACTCGTGACCCTGCGTAACGTCGACGTCGGTACGCTGGTGAACAGCGGCAACACGCTTCTGTTCCGCGTGGCGCAGACGAGCACGCTGCGCACCTACGTCAACGTCCCGCAGACCAACGCGAATTCGATTCGAGTTGGCCAGGCGGCCTCATTGAGAATTTCCACTCTGCCGGGACGCAATTTCCCTGGTACCGTAGCGCGGACTGCGAACTCGCTCGACCCCGCGAGCCGCACAATGCTCGTGGAAATCCGGGTCCCGAATCTTGATCGTGTGCTGCTGCCGGGCATGTACGCGCAGGTCGACTTGAGCAGCCCTCGGACGAATCCGCCTCTGCTGATCCCCGGCGATTCCCTGGTTGTTCGCGCGGACGGAGTCCAGGTTGCCGTGGTCCGTTCCGACCACACCGTGCACCTCCAAAAGATTCAGATCGGACGGGACTACGGCGATAAGCTGGAAGTGATCAGCGGACTCGAATTAGGGGACATGCTCATCGCCAATCCGGGCGATGCGGTGGTCGAGGGCGTCAAAGTAGAACCGGTCCCTGTGGAAGCAGCAGCCGAAAAACCCGTTCCCAAAACCTCCGCAAATTAACTCCGGTCGGTAGGAATGCGGCGCGGGCCACGAAACGCCAGTTACGATAAGCCCTTCATCGACCTATCTCGTTTGGGGTGCCCACGGGCACACTATTTGCCCTATCGGTGTCAAAACATGTAGGCGGAATGACAACGATGACGCGACGCCGAAAAATTGCGCTTGGGCTCAGCGGAATTTTCTTTCTGTGGCTCCTTATGACGGGGCGGGCGGAGGAAGGGATATTTTTTATCTTCGGCGATGCAATGGATTGGCGCAGTCGTTCACTGGCTGGGGGGAATGCCATTAATTGTGGCACCGTGAGCACACACGGCGACCCCGCACCAGCGACGAGTTGTGGGTTAAAAGCGCAATCAGAGGGTCAACCTTTCCGCGTGCGCTACAACATCATCGGGATAGATTCCGATGTTGCTGCCGGTTTGGTCAGAACGCCGGACGGCCAACTCTACGCTATCGGGTTTACTGGGAACATATTCGGACAAGGTGGTACGTCTTTGCGCCTACAGAGAGTTGGTCAAAAACCGTGTCCGGAGCCGCTTCACTTGTATGTCAATCCCAGCGGACGGCTGAATTGCTTTGAGCAACGACCCTCTAGGAACATCATGGATGAGAACGCTGAGCCGTACTGACATTTGAAAGGCGAAATGGCCAAAAGCCGGCCAAGTCCTGATAGTCCCCTTTTCGGAATGCGGCGGGGGCCGCGAAACGCCAGTTACCGATAAGCCCTTCGTCGGGACCTATCCCACCTAACTACGCTATTGTTCGAAAAGATGCGAGACAGCACGCCTGGGCATCCAGAGATGGTGCCGATGATGGACAGTCGACAGTCTGCGCGGAAACGCAACATTCTGCTTGTCATTGCTGCGTCATTTTCCATTCTTATCGTGGCGGAAAACGTTCCTCACGCGGCTAACAGCCTGCTAACGATATTTTCGTCGCCACCTGAGCCGCGAACGTCTCTTGTTGTGGGAGCTTATGTTTTTCTTCCTCTGATACTCCTGTGGGCGAGCTGGGCGTTTCTTAGGAAAAGGAAACATTCGCTTGTTTCATTTCCTATTGCCGCATGTGCGATTTTCCTGACGATGGATTTTTTGCTGCCCTATCCTGGCCCAATCAAAAAGACTTTTTTGATGATTGATGAGGGCAGGAAAATATATGAAGTCGGTCTGGAGCATTCTAGTGACGAGTCTCTTTTAACGAAACAAGACAATCCCATAGGGATCGCTTTTAACTACACACTGTCATTGCCAGCCGGAGGCACGTACCTTCTACAAACGCATCTGTCTCCCACTTCTCACCCATTGACGCCGGAGGACGCGGGGATCGATCAGACGGGTTCAGCACTAGGGGTGATGACAGGACCAGATGAATGGCTGACGGTTAGTTCAAGAACGAACGTCAGACGCGCAGCAAATGCAATTCCCAGATTCATCATGTACGACGCGGCGAAAAATGAATTGTGTTTGTCCACGCTCGCCAAAGACTTGATGAAAGACAATCCCGGCCTGGTCAACTATCGCGTGGAAATTCGAGTCGGCGGCAAGCAAACGTTTCTGGATCAGATAGCGATATTACATTTCGAAACGCAGCATTCTTACGATGTGCGCGCCTTTTATGAAAGCGCCGTTAAAGAACAAATGCCGTTGTGCTCTCCGTGAAATGGGTGGTCGAGAGCTTTAGAGAGCGCGGCGATGCCGCGGCGCCCGAGCTTGACGCCGGAGCCTTGTTGATAAAGACTCGTGCCATGTTGAAACCTGTAATTGCGCTCCTTATTTGCGTGGCTCTCCCATTCGGCCTTGCCGCTCAGCAAGCGAGCACCTCCAAATCGGACACCAATTCCAAAGCCGCAAAGAAAAACGCCGAAACTTACTCCGCAACCACGGCCGCTAAAACGCAATTTATGCGCGAGAGCGGCTACAGAAACGGAAGACCAGGATACGTAGTCGCCTACAGGAAGGCACTCGCCTGCGGTGGGGCCGACGACATAAGCAATATGGAGTGGCTTACAACAGCTGAAGCCAAAGCGAAAGACAAGGCCGACCGCAGCAAAGGTTGTAAGTGATCGTCTCCTCTCGAACCCTCGTAGCCGGTTAGACCTTTGCTCCGGAAAGCGCATCAAAAGCTTAGGGTTAATGCACAAGGTCACTCGCCGGGAACTACTGAAACTCGGGACTGCAACGGCTATCGCAGAGCTGGCGTCTTTGGGTTTGCATGGCTGCGGCGGGGCTTCTCCGTCGGTTCCTTCCGTTCCGTCCGTTTGCTCCAAATTAAGTGACATCGAGCATGTGGTGATCCTGATTCAGGAAAACCGGTCTTTCGATCACTACTTTGGAAGCTACCGCGGCGTCCGTGGATTTTCCGACCAAAGCGCGGCATTCCAGCAACCCGATCCGGCGAACATAACGAGCCCGCCGGTGGGGGGACTCTTGCCTTTCCACTTGGACACCCCAACCACGAATGCAGCCTGCACGCCCGACATCACGCACGACTGGGTGCCGCAGCATCAGAGCTGGAACAACGGCGCAATGAATGGCTTCGTGAGTTCGCGCCTTCCGATTAATCCCAACGACGCCGTACTAAGCATGGGCTACTACACTCGCGCGGACCTTCCCTACTACTACGCCCTGGCTGATGCGTTTACGATCTGCGACAGCTATTTTTGCTCGGTGATGGGACCGACCGACCCGAATCGCCTGTACACGATGGCGGCCTCTCTCGACCCAGATGGGAAAAACGGCGGACCGATTTTGCAGACCATCATCACAAACCGCGCAACCTTTAATGGCCGTCTGACATATACGACTATGCCCGAGCAGCTTCAGGCTCGGGGAATTTCCTGGAAGGTTTACTCATCGCCTGACGAGACACTTCTCGGCGGGATTCTCTCGGACAATGTTCTTTCCTACTTCAAGAATTTTCAGGATCCGGCATCGGTGTTGCACCAAAATGCGTTCGGGCCGCAGTTCCCCGTCGACTTCCTAACCGATGTAGCGTCCGGGAGTTTGCCACAAGTCTCCTGGCTGGTGGGGTCGGTCATAACCTCGGATCACCCACCTTCGCCTTCGGTGTTTGGTGAGAGCATTCTTTCGCTGATTGTCACTGCTTTTAGAGCAAACCCGGCACTGTGGGCAAAGACGGTTTTCTTTGTGACCTACGATGAAAATGGAGGATTTTTCGATCACGTTGCGCCGGTGACGGCGCCTCTTGGCACTCCTGGCGAATACGTGACCGCACCTGCGGTACCGGACCCAACCGTAATTGGCAGTCCCGCGATTACCGGCCCGATTGGACTCGGTTTTCGCGTTCCCATGCTGATCATTTCGCCGTTCGCTCGAGGCGGGTTCGTATCATCCGACCTCTTCGATCACACTTCCGTGTTGCGATTTCTCGAGACTCGGTTCGGTGCTGAAGTGCCCAACTTGAGCGCCTGGCGCCGCGCCACGGTCGGAGATCTCACCAGCGCGCTTAATTTCAAAAACCCTGACCCGTCGATCCCGAGTCTGCCGTCTCCACTTCCTGCCATTCCGCAGATAATCCAGCAATGTGCCGCGAACCTGGCTGGAACGACGCCCTACACAGTGCCAAGCACGCAGGCCGTTCCGACCCAGGAATCCGGAACTGCGGTGCGCCCCAGCGGCGTGTGCTAGTAAGCAGTGGTCGCGGGGGTATTCTGCTTGGCTGCGGCGAGCCATCGATGTGGCTCCAGAGCGATCTGCGCCGAATTCAACTCTGGATGGTTCCTAGGCGCGGCGACCCTTAGCGACAAAACTCATGAACCGGCGCGCCAACTCCTGGATGCGCCGTTCCTGGCGCAACCAGATAGCCTCATCAGGGAAAAGTTCCTTGCCAACGCCAATTGCCGCAGCGCCTGCGGCGATAAAATCGAGGGCGGTCAACTGATCCACGCCTCCGGCGGCGATCAGGCGCGCTTGAGGCAAAGCAGCCTTCAAAGATCGGATGTAGCGGGGGCCACCCACCGCATTACATGGATACACCTTGACGAAGTCTGAACCAGCGTTCCACGCGGCGATGATTTCAGTAGGTGTCAGCGCTCCGGGAATAACCACGGCGCTTTCTTTGGACGCAAATTCGACGATATCCAGCACCAGGCCGTCACTTGTCAAAAATTTAGCGCCTTGATCGAGGCATTGGTGCGCCGTCTTCGCGTTGAGTATGCCTCCCGCGCCGATGATCACTTCGGGGGCGTGCTTGGCCAGGTGGGAGATAACGCCCATCGAACCAGGCACGGTCATGCTGATTTCAACGACCGGAATGCCAGCCTCGGCAATGGTCTCTGCGGCGAAGAGCGCATCCTCCGTGGATGCAACTCGAATAGCGGGAATGACACCGATCTGCTCGATGCGGTCTCGAACCTGCTCCTTGGTCAGATGTGCAGCCGCGAAATCTGCAACGGTAACACCTGCTGCCGGTATCGTGGGTTGAGCCCAGCTGTTATCTACCGCGATTCGCGTCTCGCTCATGGCTGGACTTCCCTTCTGGCGTGGGCTTTCCGGCGTTGGACCGTTCCCGACTCAGGGCGCCAAACGACATAAAAAAGTTATAAAAATACTCTTGCATAACCTCGACGAAATCGAAGTAAGCAAACTTTGCATCATCCCCATCGAAAATTTGGATTGACGCCCTGGTCTGCTGGCTCCGCCCGGATAGCGGAAATATGCTGTTAAAACTGCTGTGACAATGTTCTTCCAGTGTTTTGGTATGATTCCAGGCTTTCTAACCTCGCCCTATTAGGGGCTGCCTCTGTGCAGCTCTTACGGATTCGAGTTTGTAAGCGCCCCGTTTTTTCGCGAATGCTTGCTGTAGCGCGGGAGCCGAAATAACTTGCCGATCGTTAACCAGCCATACATAGGATTCGAAGGACCGATAGGCGCGGGCAAAACCACGCTCGCGCAATTATTGGCGTTACATCTTGGCGCTACGCTCATTCTCGAAGACGTCGACGGCAACGAGTTCCTTCCCGATTTTTACGCCAACAGAGAACGGTGGGCGCTGGGAATGCAATTGGCATTCCTGATTTCCCGCTACGAGCAATTGAGAACAATTCCCCCGGCGCGAAGCCGGCCCGTAATTGCGGACTACACGCAGGCCAAGGATCCTATTTTCGCGCGGGTGCTTCTCAATCAACGTGAGGTCGAGTTATACGAGAGGCTCAGCGCCGGGCTGGATGTCAACGTGTCGCGTCCCGATCTCACGGTGTACCTGGACGCGAGAAACGACGTGCTCCTGGAGCGAATCCGGCTGCGCAATCGCCCCTACGAGATGGCGATTGACTCGCAGTATCTGGACGCGCTGCGCGACGCTTATATCCGCCATCACAACTCCACTGGAAGATGGCAGGTGTTCTGCTTCGATACTTCAACGCTGGATCTGCGGTCCGAGTGGCAGCTCAAAGGCCTTTTCAAGAACATACTCGCGGCCGTTTCGACGCACTGACGAGGGCGCTGATCCGGAGGGCCAAACCGGAGTTTCGGAAACGCGTAATATCTAAAAACGGGCCAGCCGTCGGCGAAATTTCCTTGGTCAACGCTCGTCTGCGCTCGCCCTCCCTGCGCTACAATTCAACGTGTCTAAAGGGCCAACGTGTTTAAAGGCGGGCGGGAGCGCCAATACGGGAGTGCCGACTTAGGATGAAGGCAACCGAGAGCAGCGAAACCAAAACGCATTTAGCGGGAGTTCCCGCTAAAGCCCACCCCGGCGCGAATGATGGACACGCCACCGGCGTGCCTCCGCACATGCCGATATTGGTGCTCGACGTCGGCTGCGGCCTTCGCAAGCAGCCCGGCGCGATTGGCATCGACCGCAATCCGGCGAGCAAGCCCGACGTACTGGTCGATCTGGACGAATTCCCATATCCATTTCCCGATAATAGCTTCGACCGCATCACAGCCATTCACGTCATCGAGCATTTGAACGATGTGATCCGCAGCATGGAGGAGTTCCACCGGCTATTGAGGCCGGGCGGGACGCTGCGCATCGAAACGCCGCACTACACGGATTACAGTTCGTTTTGCGACCCGACGCACAAGAATCATCTGAATAGCTTTAGCTTTCGCTACTTTGGCCACAACCACGGGGGTTTCGGCTACTACTCCGAGGCGCGGTTCCGCGAAATTTCCGTGCGCGTGAAACTGCTTTCGTTCTGGAAATGGCTGGGATTCGAGTTTCTGGTCAACCATTTCCCGCGCTACCGCCGCTTCTGGGAATACTATCTTTGCTATATCGTGCGCGGCAAAGCGATGGAGTTTGAGTTCGAGGCGGAGAAGTGAGAAGCAGGAGTTGAGGTGCGATTGCGACGTTCAGTCGCCGCACGCCGAGCAATCGGCATCGGGAATGTGGCATATCAGGGACTTTCGCAACCGGTTTGAGCCTCCACGGAAAAACTTTGGTCCCCAAGGCTAATACTGAGGTATTTAACGTATTCCCCATATTCATCTGTATTGAAACTGCTGTACGCCTGCGCCAGTATTGGACCACTTAAACCTGAGCCCCGGCAGATGTGTGTAGCCAGCCTGCGGAATTTGGAGGGGAAGCTATGCCCGGAAGTGTTCATCGGCAACGTAAAACCGAACTGTTGTCCTTGCGGGGTCGGGCTACAGAGGCGGTGGTCCGGTGGGTCGTGCGCACCACGATGCGACTCAGCAGGCTTATAGCCGCAGAACCCTGGAAGCGAACTCGACGTTCGCCAGCCCGCGCTCGCATGCGCAAGGCACAGGATTGGTCCGTCTCTTTCCGAAATCTATTTGGCTAGCACCGGCCACGCGAGATGGTGGCGTTTCGCGCATCGGCGCGTTCGGCAGTAGTTTCGAATGAAATTCGGCTACGGAACCGTGATCGAGATGGTGCCCAGATTCGCGGTGGCGCCGGCCGACTGGGCCTGCACGGTGACCTGAGTCGTAACCGAGCCGGTGCTCCCGCCACTGCTGCCGACGCTCGTTCCGCCTGAACTACCGCTTCCGCCAATGCCGCCTGTGGTGCTGGTCGTTGCACCGCCCGAACTGCTGCCCCTACTCGTCGTGCCGCCGCAGGAAATCAGTCCCACCGCAAGCACGAGCACCAACGCGAACGGCGCGAGTCCCGCGGCGCAGGAACGCAACGGGCGTGTGATCCCGCTGGGCCCGAAGAAAGATTCTTCGGCCGCAACAAAGCGGGGCCTCAGAACGAACCCAAAAGAGAACAACGCAATCGCGAGCAGCAGTCCAAGGCTCATCTGTCCAACACTCATCTGGGGCAAGTTGCGCGGAGGGAAAAGTGGCCGATTCGCGGCTGACTGTTGCGTCGTTGAGATGGAAGGCTTGGCGGACACCTGCACGGTGAGCGTGGAATTGGCGCTGCCGTTCGCAGGCAGATTGACCAGCCCCGGATTGAACGTGCAGCCCACGCCGGAAGGCGCACCGCTGCAGGCCAGACTTACTTGGCCGCCAAAGCCGCCGGAGGAAGTGACGTTAACGGCGAAATTAGCGGAGCCGCCCACGGCAATCGTCGTGCTGGTGGGCGACACCGATCCTCTGATCCCGCCGACAGCGACAGCGACCTGCACATCCTGCGTGTGGCTGACGGTGCCACTTGTTGCCGTGATCGGAACGGAAAAATTCCCCGCTGCCAGTGTGGACGGAGTCGTGACGGTCAGCGTTGACTGGACACCCGTGCCGCTTGGAGTGATGGATGAGGGATTGAAAGCACAAGCCGCGCCTGAGGGCAGCGGGCCGCAACTAAGATTCACCGCTGAGTTGAACCCGCCGCTCGCGTTCAGCGTCAGGGTGAATTTCGCCGCCACGCCGGGAAGCACGGTTTGCACGGAAGGTGCCGCGCCGATCGTGAAATCGGGAGTGGCGGCGTCTGGCGTAACCGAGAACGCATTTGCCAGCGTCCCACCCGAATTACTTTGCGTCGTGCTTGTGACGGTGACGTTGCGAGGCCCCACCCCGGCCGTTGAAACGATCGCGATCTTGGCGACCATCTGCGTCGCCGAATTGGGCGTGCAAGAATTAACGGTAATTCCCGCGCCAAAGCTGCACACCACGTTGCTATCGAAGCCGCTTCCCGCAATCACCACGGTGGGCAAGCTCTGCCCCTGTGCTCCAAACGAAGGATTCACTGACGTGACTGCTGGCTGGCCAGAGCTTGGGATCTGCTTAGCGAATGTGACGATTTCCATCCCGTAGTTTGCCGCGGGACTGGCCTTCACCGAAGCGGCATAGGAAAGCCCTGGCGCTGCCACGAATTGATCCAGCAAACAAACTGCCGCTCCAGACGGATCATTGGTTTGGCTTTCGAGCGTCCAGCCGTTTCCCGGACTCGAACACGTGGAGTCGGAAGCTTCTGTCGCGCCCCAGGAGAATAAGTATTCATTGAATGCGGTAGTTGTAGCCGAGCCTGAGGACCACGAAGCCGTCGGGCTTAGTGATTCGTTGTAAGCGGATTGGTCGAGTTCCTGGCAATCCAGGCACGCCAGCCCCGAAACTTCCGCAACCGCGATCAAGGCATAAGTAGCGCCGCCGCTGAAATTCAAGGTGATCGTACCCGCGCCAAGACCAGCGAGTTGGTTGCCGTGATTGGGACCATAATAGAAGTTTGTATAGAAGGGTCCGCCCGGGCCATTGTGAAAGATAGAAGCCGGCAGCCCCCGGTTAAGGCTCTGCACGTCCCCTGCTCCTCCGCCGACCTCTCCAATCGTTGCACCGGTAATATCGGCAGGCGAAAAGGTCACGCCCACGATGATGGTGGCGTGTTGGTGAATAATCTGGGGAAGCGTGACTGTAATGGTTCCCGAGGACGAGGGGTGAAAGCTAAACGTGGCGACTTGGTTGAGACTCGGGGACTGAGGCGCTTGTGCCGAAACCCAGGGCGCGGCAGAAATAATCGCGCTGATCACGATTGCGATGGGCGCAAGCCAGGAAGCTGCTCTCCTAACAGTTCGACGCGGATTTGACGAGAGTACCGGCGCTGCGATCATCTGCACGCGCCGGGAATGCGAATAAGAAGAGTTGAAACGCCCCAAAAGTACGGTTCGCACGTCCATAGATCTCCCCCTGAACAGAACCTTGCTTATCAAGCCGGACTTTCGCGGCGATCGAAAACTGCCTCCGCCGAACAGAAGAGCGGGCCTGAGCTGGAGTGGCTGATCTTCGTCACAGGGGACACACGCCCCGTGTCACACACCGTTGAGCGGGAGATTACCTGAGCGCCCTTCTCGCGTGAATACTACAAATGCAGTGGCGGCCACTAGGGAAATCAGGTAGGCGACTTATAGGCTTGGGGTTAGTTCTTTACTGCAGCGCGGTCGCCAACGAAACGAGCCATGATTGCTCCGTTACCGGGAAACAACCACAAGCTAGCGCGTGGTTGTGGTGACGACGCAGGCTTCGGCGAGGTGATCGCCCCAGGCTTCGCGGAGATCGAGCGCGATGGCATAGGGCATAAATTCGGACGAGGCGCCCGAGTGCAGGTCAGCTGCAGTAAGACGCTGCATGCGGTCTTGTTCAACTTTTTGCAGGAATAGGCGGAAGCCTTCGATCTGTTCGAGCGTTTGGCGTCCTTGCGGCGTGAGGCGCTTCAGCGCGGGAAACGCCGCGAGATTGATGAAGACCAGGGCGAGCAACGAAAGCGCGTAGGCCAGTGACGCGCTGGACTTCAGTTGCCAAAGAACGAAGCCGCCGCCTGCACCGAATACGGCGACGACCGCCGAGCCGATCAGCACTTCTTTTGCCCCGCCGAGTCCGCGCATAATCCGGCTCCAGGCCGGCAGCAACGTCATCACCACGATCAGTCCGAGGAAAAAGAAGCAGAAGAAAAACCACCAGGTGAGGAAGAGCAGCGTCATCAGGTCGCCATTTCGGCCGTGCGTAGTAAGGGCCATAGCAATGGCGGTAAGAAAAGAGGCGAATGTGCCCAGCGCCAGCCAGCGCGCGTTGCGCGTGAAGTAAACGTTGCTCAACCTTTTCTGCATCTCGACATTGATTTGAAGTAGATAGCGATTCAGCGGCCCGCCGTTTTTCGTATCGAGCACAACCGTGGGGCCATCCTCGAAGAGTTCGTAAAACAAGCCCAACTCTTCTGGGGCCAAGGATGGCTGCAGACTCTTCGGATCGACGGACTTGAGCTGCGTGAGCTTGTATTTTCCGTTTTGGGGCTCGATCTCGATGCAGCCGCGAGCTGCGAGCTGCGCAATCGTGGCTGCGAGCGTGCGGCCGTCGCAGCCCGTGGTGCGGATGTAGCGCATCGCCGCGGGCGAAAGGCCCTGCGGCGGCTGATACTGAATCGCGATGGCGCCGCGCTGCGGCTGACGCCCAAGCGCGAGCCACACCACGACGTAGTAGACGAGCAGCAGCGCGGGCGCGATCAGCAGCCCGCCGTCGTGCGCCAGGGGTCCCAATGCAGGCGGTGCCAGGAATCCCTTGGGCCAGGTGAGCGAAGCGCTCAGGCTCCCGGCCCACGGGAGATTAGCCATGCGAAACTCGAAGCCATCCGCAATGGCGCTGGGTTCGACTTGTTTTCCGCCGAAGCGCCCAAGGTTTTCCAGGCTTGCGCCGCGGCCACCCGCGTAAGCCTGCACCGTAACTACGCCAGCGGGAACTTCCGCCGGCAGGTGTATGCGCAGGACGGCTTCGTCCGCGGACAATCGCCAATAGTGGCCGAGCGCATTCCAGTAAAGCTGATCGTGACCGGCCAGGAACTGCATCACGCCATCCGCTTCGTAGCGCACTACGAAGCGGTGATCGCCGGGCGCGAGCGGCTCCCAGGGCGCGATGCGCACCTGTTCGTAAGCGGAATCGCCGCCCTGTTCGTAAGAGACGGGCTTGCCGTCTTCGCTGACTTCCAGAATTTTGACGCGAATGCCGGTGTCTTTTTGATATGCGCCGACGAGGCGGCGGTCCCAACGCGCTTCGGAATCGATGGGAAGATCGCGGACCATGCCGTAGCGGAAGTAGTCTCCTTCGCTGTGCGCCACGAACTCTTCGCGGACTTCGAGAGTGGCGTCTTTGCGCAGCGTGACGTCGCTTGCAAAGGAGACGATGCGGTCCAGCGGCTCCGATTGCGATCTTGATTGTGCGGTTCCCTGCCCCGCGGGACGCGGGGCGGGCCGCGCCGCCTGCGCCTTTTTAATTGCGCGCGACTGCCGAATCATGGGCGCCATTCGCGGATACATGAAGGCGAACATGATCGCCAGGCTAAAGACGAATGACAGCACAGATTTGAGGGCGCGCGGCATATGACTTTTTTTAAGGGCGAAAAATCGCCATTTCTTCGCGCGAAAGTCATGGACATCAGGAGCTTTCGCGCGCCAACGACGTCATGGCCTTTTTCGGCTCGACAACACCAATATTGCGTACCCATATTCTATTGGCGGACGGATGCGGCCGGTTGGGAATGCGCTCGGGAGGTGGCGTTTCACTCAATACTGAACACGTGACACATCGCGTCGCTTGCCCAGCGGGCGAACTAGGCTACAATCCCGCTGCCCTTTGGGTGCCTATCGGGAATCCAAAGGCGAGAACCCATGAAATTAATCCGTGAGATGCCGGACCTGTTTCGGCTGGTGGGCCGCCTGCCCATCAACTCGTACTTCGTGCGCGAGGACGACGGCCTGACGCTGGTGGATGCGAATCTTCCGGGCCGCTCGACGCATATCGTGGAAATCGCTCTGCGTCTCGAACTGCCCATCCGCCGGATCGTGCTGACGCACGCGCATATGGACCACACCGGCTCGCTCGATGCCATCTGTGAACTTTTGCCGAGCGCAGATGTCTTCATTGGCGCCCGCGAATCGCGGCTGCTCGAAGGAAATTTCTCGCTCGATCGCACCGAGCCGCAGAAGAAGATCCGCGGCCGCTTCGCTCCGGTGAAGACACAGCCGGGGCTGCTGAATCCTGGTGATCACGTCGGCTCCCTGCGGGCTCTTTCGACGCCGGGACATACGCCTGGGCACTTTTCGTTTTTCGACGAACGTAACGGTGCTTTGCTTACCGGAGACGCTTTTCAAACCGCCGGCGGGGTGGCTGTGGCCGGCGATCTGCGGATGCTCTTCCCTTTTCCGGCGATCTTCACCTGGGACAAGAAGCTGGCGCTCGAGAGCGCGTACGTCCTGCGCGATCTCAATCCCACCTGCCTCGCTCCGGGCCACGGTAAAGTTGTGCAGCTTCCCCTGATGAAGATCGAACGCGCCATCCGCCGCGCCGCCCGCAATTTCAGCTGAGGCGGAGACGCGGTGGCGTCGGAACGGTAAAGCTTACCAGTAGCTTTATTCAGACAAAATCTTCATGAAGCGCGAAATGTCTTCAGGTGTGTTGTAGATGTGAGGCGATGCGCGCAGCGCATTTTCCCGCAGGCTCACCGACACTTGGGCCGCGCGCAGCTTTTCATAAAGCGCGTGAGTCTCCTGCGGATCGCGGGCAGAAACGCATATATAGGGCCCGCGGCGTGCGCGTTCGGCAGGAGATGCGAGAGAACAATTCGTACGCGGCAGGCCATCGATGATTTCCGCGAGAAGCGCGTCGTTATGCCGCTCAGCCGCATCCACCCCGATACGCAGCACAAAATCGAGGGCAGAGTCAAAAGCGGCGAGATTTGTGAAGCTCGCGGGCTCCGCGGAATCCCAACGGCGCGCGCCCGGCGCGGGACGCAGATTCCCGCTGGGCAAGGCATGAAATTCCCGAGCACCTTCCAGGGCCATGAAGTAAACCGCGCCCAGAGGTAACCGCTCGGTCCATTCGCTCGCCACCCAAAAAAATCCGGTGCCGTAAGGGCCAAAAAGAAACTTATACCCGCTGCAAACCGCCATCGAAGCGCCGAGTTCGCGAAGATCGATCTTCATCGCTCCAGCGCATTGGGAGAGATCGAGCACCAGCGCCGTGCCGATTTTTTCGCAGGCGCGCGCCACGCGCGCGGCGTCGAGCCGTGCTCCGTTATCGAAACGCACGAGGCTGGCCGAGATCACCCGTGTGTGCGGACCGATCGCCTCGATATAGTCATCGGCGGAAATGAACCGCCCTTTCGGCTCGACCACACGCACGCGCAGTTTTCCGGCTTCCTGATAGCGAAGCCAGGTGGAAAAATGCGCGGGAAACTCTCCGCGCCCGACCAGAACTTCGTCGCCGGGCTTCCAGTCGATGCCGGCGGCGACGGCCGCGAGTCCCGCGCTCGTGCCGGTGGTCACCGCAATTTCGTCGGGCCGTCCGCCGACGAGGCGCGCCACCTTCTCCCGAATTCGATCGGGCAGATCGAAATACGCGCTGTCGGGCACGCGATAAGGATGCTTTTTCCATTCGAGCGCAGCCACCGCTTCACGAACCGCAACCAGCGGCATGGGTCCTTGCAGGGAGGCGTTCAGATACGCGACGCCTTCGAATTCGGCGAACTCGGCGCGGTAGTCGGTAGCCAGAGATGCGGTCTGAGTTGTCATGCTCAAATTTTAGCGGTGGCGCATGGCCGTGAACAGCGTTGGCGGATCGGGCGTTCAGGACAATTTGGACTGTCGTGTGTAACGCTGGCCTGCGCGCGTTAAATCGAGTCGAACGCGGAATCCGTCGCTCCGCCGGAACTTCAGCCAAAGCATACTTAAGGAAAGCAATCTAAACCTATGTATATTGAGAAGAGGCGACACACAGGCGAGTGCAGGCATCATAAGTTGCAGCTTGGCCCTCGGGTAACAAGTAGCGGGCTGGGTGCTCCGAAAGCGGCGCGACGAGCTAGGGTGGGGCAAGGCGGTACGATTCCGAGTTGTTCGCCCGGCGCCAGAAACGGAGCACCCGGTACCTCCTAACGATGAAGCTTCCCAAACAGGCTACTGCCTTTCTAGCCTTCCGCAGTACACTCGGTATGTGTCACGGCCTGCGACATTGTTCAGCGTTTCCGTCGTGCTCTCAGCCCTAATCGTAGCAACTCCAACCAAAGCGCAAAATTCCCCGCTTGCCGTGCAGCGCACGCAGGAGGTCAGACGCTATCCGGTCTGCGTTGAGTGCCCCGAGCCGCGGCTGACGCGTGAGGCACGCGCGCGACGGGTTAAGGGTTTCGTCGCTCTCGAAGCCACGATCACTGAGCATGGGGCGGTGCAGCAAATCACTGTTATGAAGGGCCTCGATTACGGGCTGACGCAGCAAGCCATAGAAGCCGTACGCCGCTGGCGCACCAGCCCGGCAATAGGTATTGACGGCAAGCCGACTGCTTTGCGGATCGGCATCTTGGTAATGTTTGGCCTGGGCAGCACAGTCGGCGGGTTCGCTACAGGCTGAAGATTAGTTAGCCGCTGCTTCCAAGTTATGAGTTGTGGTAGACTCGCGCGCATGCGGCGCCGTCATTTTCTGGTTCTTTCCGCGGCCAGCGTAGGCGGAGTAATCGTTTATTCGCTGGACCGCAACGTTTCCCGCCTTTCCGCACAAGATAAATCCGCAGTAGCCAAAGCAGACAAATCCGGCAAAGCCGCAGCTTCGACCACAATTCGCATCCCGCTGCGCTTTTTCACCGAATCGGAAGCTGCCATCGTGGCGGCCGCGGCTTCGCGCATTTTTCCGGCGGACGATGCCGGCCCGGGCGCGCACGAAGCGGGCGTGGTAATCTTCATCGACCGGCAACTGGCCGGCCCCTGGGGACGCGACGCACGCCGCTACACGCACGAGCCCTACGACGATGCGCTCGCGGCGGAATTCGGCTATCAGGGGAAAACCGCGCCGCGCGACGTCTATCGCCAAGGGCTGAAAGATCTTGCCGGCTTCGACGCGCTCACGCCCGCGCAGCAGGACGAAAAACTCAAGCAGATCGAAAATTCTGTTTTCTTCACGCTGCTGCGGCGCAACACCATCGAGGGCATGTTCTGCGATCCCATTCATGGCGGCAACGTGGATATGGTGGGCTGGCAACTGATCGGCTTCCCCGGCCCGCGCATGAGCAACGTCAACGAGATCGATAAGCACAACGGCGAAGCATTTCGGCCGAAGCCGGTGAGCCTGAGCCAGGTGGCGACACCGGTGCGTCCGAGTGAAGAGCAAACCGAGACCGAGCCGAAACGAAAGAAGACGACCGCGTGAAGGTGTTTTGCTGTCATCCCGAGCGAACCGAGGGATCTGCTTTTTTGCAGGCGGAATCCAAAAGCAGATTCCTCGGGCGAAAGCGGCCCTCGGAATGACAGAGCCTGCTACTGAGCTTAAACGATGAAAAACCTGCCAAAGGTCGACGCGGTAATTATCGGCGGCGGATGGTCTGGCCTGCTGATGGCGTCGCAGCTCGGCTCGCGCACTTCCCTCTCCGTGGCCGTGATCGAGCGCGGCGGCGCGCGCAAGCTGGCCGACTACATGGGCGGCATGGACGAACTCGAGTTCAACGTGCGCTTCCGCATGATGCAGGATTATTCGCAGGAAACGGTCACGCTGCGCTACAACACGCGCGATCGCGCCGTGCCCATCCGGCAACTCGGCAACTTCCTGCCCGGCACAGGCACCGGCGGCGCCGGCGAACACTGGGGCGCGGTGTGCCCGCGTTACGTCGACGATCTTTTCCAGCTGTACACAAAAACAGTCGAGCGATACGGCGCCAAAAAGCTGCCGGAAGATCACGCCATCGTCGATTGGGGCCTCACCTGGGCCGATATCGAGCCTTATTACACGCGCGGCGACAAGCTGATGGGTGTTTCCGGCAAAGCTGGAAACATCAAAGGCAAAGTGATCGAAGGCGGCAATCCTTTTGAAGGCCCGCGGAGCGAAGAGTATCCTACGCCGCCGATGAAGTTGCCTTACGCTTCGGCGCTATTCGAGCAGGCGGCGAAGTCGCTGGGCTATCACCCGTATCCGAATCCGTCTGCAACCATCAGCCAGGCCTATACGAATCCCGATGGCATTTCGCGCCCCGGCTGCGCGTATTGCGGATTCTGCGACCGCTTCGGCTGCATGATCGGCGCGAAATCCCAGCCGACGAACACGCTGCTGCCCATTGTGGAGAAGCAAAAGAGCGTGTCGCTGCGGAATAACTGCGCCGTGCGGCGAGTTGTCTTCGATAAAGCCGCGAAGCGCGCGAAGGGCGTGCAATATATCGACGCCAACGGCGAAGAGTGCTTCCAGCCGGCCGATCTCGTCATCATGGGATCATGGACGCTGAACAACACGCGGCTGCTGCTGCTCTCCGGCATTGGCGAGCAATACGATCCCGCGACGGGCAAAGGCTCCGTCGGCCGCAACCTCACGCATCAGGTGAATGCGCCGACGCAGGTCTTTATCGATAAGCCGCTCAATCGGTTCATGGGCGCCGCTGCGACCGGCATCTGCGTCAGCGATTTCGATGGCGATGCTTTCGATCACGGCAATCTGCCGTTCCTACGCGGCGGAACGTTCCGCGTGGCGGGCACGGGCTTTCAGCCAATCGTGAGTTTTGGGGTTGTGCCGCCCACGGTGAAAGCGCGCTGGGGCTCGGAGTGGAAGAAAGCGTCAATCGAGTGGTATGACAAGGTCGCTACCATCGGTTTTGCCGGCGAGCACTTCGGTTACAAGACCCACTACTTCGATCTCGATCCACGTTACAAAGATCATTTCGGCGACCCGCTGCTGCGCATGACCATCGACTGGCGGCAAAACGAGCTCGAGATGGTTAAATTCGCCAACGCTAAAGCCGCAGAACTCGCGCGTGCCATGGGCGCAAAGGCCGTGATCCCGGCGCCGAGCTTCGAGCGCTACGACGCGCGGCGGTACCAATCCACGCACGTGCAGGGCGGCACGATCATGGGCAAGTCTCCGGATGCGTCCGTGGTCAATCCCTGGGGCCAGAGCTGGGACCTGCCGAATCTGTTCATCATGGGCGCTTCGACATTCCCCCAAAATGGCGCCGCCAATCCCACGACCAGCGTCATCGCGTTCACCTACCGCACCGCCGATGCCCTCATCGGCCGCTACCTGAAGTCCCCCGCCCCACTCGCGTAACCCTCATAAAGCGGATTACGCCGTCGCGCAATCATTGACACAAGGACATTAACAATCTAACATTTAGATAGTAATTGAGAGAGCCTTTATGAGTGGACGAGCCCTAAAATTGAAGCAAGCAAGTGTGGTTCTGCAGGTTCGTCCGAAGGAGCTCCAAAACCTCGTTCAATTCGGGATTGTTAAACCCAAGAGGGGAGAAGGAACCTACCTCTTTGACGCGGACACGCTATTGGCGGCTAAATTCGCCCTGTATATCAAAAAATACTTGGGAACTCCTACCAGAGTTCTCTCCAAGTCGATCGATGTGTTCAGTGCGTCCAAGGAAAAGTTCAGGCTGGAAAACCCTAATTACGTTCGATTCGTCTATCGGCTCTCGTCACCAGAAGAGCCACCCGTAAAGCTTTCAGTACCGTTTCGGGCTTTGCGACAACAGATCGAAAAACGAATGGCCCAGGCTGAGCTCTACAAGGACTTGCCTCGTGGAAGGAAACGCCGCGGATGGAAAAAGGAATTTCTGCAGTCGTTAGCAAATGCGGCAAAGGATATCGGCGAGATTTCCGAGCAAGAGATCTTGCGCACTGTTCGTACTCACCGGAAAGAGAGGCGTACTCCGGAGATTACCGTTGCCGCGGAGGCCTAGAAAACGCAAGAGGCGTGGCGTGGTCGACACAAGCGTGCTAGTGGCGGGTATCTCAGGCTTCAAAGATGTTTACGTTGCGGGCCGGGTTGCGAGTGCCGATGTGCTTTACCGGTGGGCAAACGAGGATCACTTCATCTGGCTCGTCACTGAAGAAATTCTGAATGAGTACAAGGAGATCCTGAATCGCCGTCACGTGCGCTCGCCACTCATTGGCAGGATCATTAGTTTGATCCGAGAGCGGGCCGAATCTGTCGAGGTACATTCCGATATTGAAATTTCACCGGATCCCGATGACAACCCGTTTTGCTCATGTGCTGAGACGGGCAAGGCAGCTTTCATCGTGACACTGAACCCGAAGGACTTCCCCGCTGATCGCCTTAAGGCAGCCGTGCTAACTCCCGATTGCCTTGATTGATGCTTGAAAATATAAACAAGCAAGAAGATCTTGCAAATTACAACAACATCAATTTGCGATATTGGGGGCCGCGGTTAACGCGGCTATTTGGACTTCAGGCCCTGCACGATCGCCAATGATTTCTTTACGTGCTCGTCGGGGGAGAGGCCGTCGTCTTTCGACGATAACGTCGTGACGATCTTGCCATCTTTGCCGATGACGAAGGTTGTGCGCTCGATAAAGTCATGGTCGATCGCAACGCCGCGGACATCCGCCTGACCAGGCTTTACGGCGGTCTTGTTTAGATTATAGGAGGAGGAGATGTCGCCCTTTGCGTCGGAGGCTACCGGAAACTTTCCGGCGCAATATTCCGGATCCGCGGAGAACTGATTGAGCCGCGCGATGCTGTCGGCCGATACACCAATGATCGTGGCGCCAGCGGCGTCGAATTGGTCTTTCATCTCTGCAAATGTATGCGCTTCGAGATCACACCCTTTGGTAAAGGCAGCCGGATAGAAATAAACGACCACCGGGCCCTTTTTCAGCGCATCTGCCAGGGAAAAGTTAAATTCTTTTCCAGCCAATGAAGCTTGCGCCGAGAAAACGGGCGCCTTATCACCTGACTTAAGCGCAGCCAACACGGGTAAGCTGATCAGCACGGAAAGCCCAAGACCCAAAAACATTTTGGTCATATTGTTCATAACGCCTCCCTCAAGTGCGAAAAAGCATATCACATCTGGCGTTCTTGGTTGTCACCTTCACCTTCGGCTCGGCGAGGGAACGCCTGCGACACGTTCCAATACGCTCCAGTACAACTGCAGATCCCTCGGCCCCCAGTGCAGCGTCCGCGTTCTTGAGCGCGATTGCCTCGCGCTCAAGAAGCGTGCACCCGTGGACCGCGTCAATCGGGCCTCGTGATGACAACATCGCGCGTTGTTGCCCTCGCGAACGCGCTACGCTCGTGTCTTGCGGCGAAAAACCCCAGGGCCTTCCGGCTGGAATGTGCCGGAAGCGCCCCGGGGCGTTTTCGTTTTTGTTGCAACTTCAGTTGCCGTCGTCGTGGCCTTCTCCGGAAGCAAAGAGATCCGACATGACCTTGGTTCCCGCATCGCAGGCATGGTTCAGGCACGGCAATCCGAATCCAGCCTCGAGCGATTTGAGCAGCGAAAAGTGCGTGTAGAACTTGTTGCTCTGCACACCCTTGCCACCGTAGTTGGTGTCTACCGTGAGCAGCACCTGGTTCGTCGTGGGCGATACGCTGTAATCGTTTTCGTCCCACACAACCACGATGGCGTTCTGGCCTTCCCTCCATGCGGAGGATTCGTGAATCGCAGTAACCAGTGTTTGGATCGTTTGATCGCCCCGATACATAGCCCCCGGGTTAAGGCCGGTGAGCGTGCCATTGTCTGTCGTATCGAACGCGCATACGGGACCAGCATTCCCGCGGCCGTGCTGATCGTTGCACTGGTTCGGGGCGATGAACGAGAACGCTGGAACATGGCCGGAAGAGAGGTCGGCAAACAGACTGCCTGTGCCCTCGAAATCCGCCATTCGGCTAAGACTCAGCTCCGGGTTGGAGCCCCCCTGAACGCTCTGGAAATAGGCGAAGGGGTTGTGTTTCACCGCGTAGAGAGCCACTACATCTGCGTTCGTGAAACCCGAACTCGGTAAGAGCGTGCCAACGGGCGTCAGATTCGAATAGAAGCCATCGGCGTTGTTGACACGGTCGGCACCTGTCGGCGGAAGCGATTCCTGATAGCTCTTCCAAGTTAGACCCGCGGCAACCAGTTCATCGGCGATCGTTTTGCCCACTGTCTTTGTATTGGCGGCAAAGCCCACCGTGCCGTCGACGTCGATATCACCTGGAGGCCCGGTGGTTTCGTTGGAGAAGTCAATCGCGGGTGTGGCGGCATCGGTGCCTGTGCCGTAGATCGGGCAAATCGGAGTTGAGGTGCTCTCGAGCGAGACGCTTCCGGTGGCGAGATTCGGGGTGCAGGTCGAATTGTGCCAGTCGGGCGAATTGTCATCGCGAATTCCGAAATTGGAGCCACCGACGATCTCGAGATAATTGGTCAGGCTCGGATGCCCCACTGCAAAGTAATTCCTCCCGGAATTCACCTTCTGAGCGTACTTGTTGGTGAAGGGCATGTTGGCGTTGCCAATCACCTGGCCGAATCCGTGGTTTTCCATCACGATCACCCAGACGTGATCGAGATGCGGTACACCTTTGGGAACCGCACCTTCTTGCGCGGAGGCGGTTGTGGCCATTCCCGCGGCAAGGAGGCACAAAATCGCTGTTATCTTATTCATTTAGCGGATCTTCCTCTTTAGGAGAAGTACCGAACGACCGGGGGGACACCGGGCCTGCTCGGTCGCAGGCACTCTGTGAGAGTAAGGTTACGCCGCCGTTACAGCGGGGCAAAAGTTCCGTGAACGAGCTGAGGCTACGCCCTACGAGTACTACGCCCGTGGAACCATCCGTTCATTGCCGGGTTTAACCCCCAGAAGCTATCTTCTGAATCGTAAGTAGGGACGATGAGATCACGGAAGCAGCAAAGCGGAAGTTCCGGGAAGGGTCACATGAGCGCCATGAGGGTTTTCGTTGCTCTGTCGTGGGCGGCTTTCGCGCTCCGGCAGATTTTCATGAAGCCGGCTAAAGTTCTCGCCCGTCAAGATTTTCGATCGCGCTGATTCCATCGTTCCTGCTCCGAAACGGCCCATCGCTTAGCGCTCACGCATAGTGCTAAACGATGGGCCGCTGCCTTTCTGGGGCCGCCCGTGCCCTCCGGCCCCCTTAATCTTGAATATCTGCTGGCTGAATTCCCATGCTCTTGACGATGTTTCTCGCGATGATCCTAAGAATCCGCTCACTCAGCATCCTTGCTCCGGGATTAGGTAAGAGACTGTCTTTCGTAATCACGGAGATGTTTTGGGGTTGCAGTTCGCTGATCTCCCGCAACCCTGTTTCGCCGGGTTGCAATCTGATGTGGAGTGGGAAATCGGTCAACGTGGTGGATAGTGGTACAGCCAAAACGGTTGTTGCTCGCGGATGCGTATTTCTGCGATCTGTGGAGACGATTACCACCGGCCGGGGATTTTTGCCGGACGGGTCTCCCGGAAACCGGGCATACCAGATCTGTCCGCGTCGCGGTTGAGGTAAAGGCGGAGAACTCACCTGCTATCGCCCGAGCTCCCCAAACGCCGGCGGGGAGCGCGTTCCTCTTCCAGTTCCTTTTCCTCTTGTTCCTTCAATGACGCAAGCGCCACTTCGCCCAACTTGCCCCAGGCATGCTCTTCCTCAATTTCTGAAGGGGAGAGATTGTCATAATAGGCCTTCATTTTCTCGTCGAGCTCTTCCGATTTAATTCTGGCTTGAAGATCGGTAACGATCTTTTCGAATACAGCGCTCATGGAGGGAGAATGCGTCTTCGCTCGGAAAATTCTTAGAAAGCGGGCACACTCTCTGGAGAGGGATACGGTTATGCGTTCTTTTCCTTTGGGCACGATGATTACTCACGTATGATCTATTTCATACGACTATCATACGCACGGCGCCGTGCCGCTGTCAAGAACGCGAGGAATTACCTTTTGAGTGGATCTTAGTGACTGTGGCTGGGGCGCTTGCTGCGTTTGTAGCGCAGCAAAAAGTATAGCGACGCCGCGACGCCCGCAGCGATTCCCGAGAAGAGTATCGGCTGCCGGTACTCCACCATCGACCGGAGTATCTGGCGTCCGTATCGCTCCGCGAAAAACGCCAGCAGCGTGTAACGAATCCCCCGCCCGATGGCCAGCGCCGCCAGGAATTTGCTCCTGGAATATTGCAGCGCGTCAGCAGCCAGCAGAAACGGGAACGTCGGCAGCGGCGGTGGGAGCATCGCCGGAATAAGCACGGCCCAAAAGCCCCATTTCTCGAACGTGCTGTAAACCTTCTGTGCTTTTCTGCGCGAGACTTGCCGTTCCAGCATGGCCTTGCCCTCTTTGCGCGCCAGCCGATACGTGATATAGCCGCCAAGCACGGCTCCGATGGTGGCCATCAGCGCGTAATAAAGCCACCAGCTCTTCTGGGACGCCGCCAGAACGATGGTCATGGCGTCCACGCTGCCGGGAACCGGAATGGCGGAATTATCGATGATGCCGAGCACGATCAGGCCGGGTCCGCCCACGCGGCGCGCCCAGGCAATCAGGGTTCGTGTCGCTTGCAGGTGCAGCATCGTGATCAGCGCGTGAGTCAGCATGTCCCTCGAAGGCGTGAGCAGCGGAAGAACGCGGGGCGCAAAGCGGCGAGGTTCGCGGCTATGCCCTGCCCGTTACCTGCAGCAAGACCCTCACCGGTTGGACGTGAATGCTCATGCTAGCGGCTACATTTTGGGCGAAGCTCATTGCAGCGCGTTCAGTACGGCGGGAAGGTAGATAGAAGGGTAACGGGCGGCCGAAAAGCCGCCCGTCTCGATATTGTCGACGCGCGCTGGCCACGCGCGAGCCAGTTCATCGAACTACTGGCAGTCGTTATGCAGGATGCTGGGCGCCGGTGGCCCCTCAATACAAGGGATCGCGCTCAGATACTCGTAGATCGCATGCAAGTCATGGTAAGTCATGTTGTGAAAAATGGGCCATGGCATGATTTGCAGAAGAGCGCCATCGAACGGAGCCGGCAGGCAATTTCCGTTCGGAGCGCCGGTGCAGGTCGGATGAATTTGATCGAAGTCTGTGCCATTCCTCATGATCTGAACGAATTCTGAAAACGTGTGGCCGCCTTCAGGCCGCCCAGTTTTATCCGGCGTCAAATTGCGCGAGAAGATGTGTGGAAACGGACCGGGCCCGGGGAACGCGCCGAAATCCCTGCCTCCGCCCAAGTAGGTATCCGGATTGACCTTGGTCGGCTGGTTAAAGTAAGGGTTTCCGCCAGGGGCGAATTCGGTCGCGGGGCCGGCGCTATGGCACCCATTGCAGTCGGCCTGCGCGTTGACAATGTAGCTGCCCAGTCCCACCAGTTCCCGATTTTTTCCCGCCAGATTCAGGTGGACGGGTGCTATGTCGAACCCGATTTTAACTTTTGAATTCTCGTCATCCTCTCCGTCAGCGCGAGCCCGCGTTGAGCTGATCACGAGTCCCGCAAAGAGGATCCCAGCAAAAACAGCGGCGGTCGCCGCGGCCCGGAGCCAATGTTTCGGCGTCATTTTCTTCTCCTTCGTAGGTGAGATGGGGCCGATTGTGGTGTTCTGATGGGCGGATTGTGGATTCCAGGAAATCTCAAGTCAAATGAAATTTCGGCTAATACTTTATCGCCCTTGCGGCGAGCGTTTTGCCGCCTCGCAATTCATGGCATCGATCACGTTTACTCTTTGCCACGGACGCGGCGAGCAACGGCTTGGGCCTCCAGCGGCTTGCCATTAGAATAGCCCCGGTGAAAATCACTTACGGAATTTCCCTTCCTGAATTCCGCACTTTGCAGCCGCCTCCGCGCCATAATCCGGGCCGGACGGCTTTTTGGCTGATCGCTGCATTGGTATGCCTCTCCCTGATTCTTCCCGGCGCGGGCGTGGTGATGCAGCAGGCGAGCCAGCAAGAGCCGCCTCCGGCCGCAGCACTGGCGTCTATTGGGCTCGGCTTCGCAGTCGGCGCCTGCGCTTATTTGCTCGACCGGCGCTCCCTGCGGCGCTGGCGCACGCGGCGCGAACAAACGCTGCTTGCCGCCTACGACAGAATCCACTGCCGCGATTCGCGGACCGTGGAGGCCACTGCCGAATCGCTGGCGCTGAGCTGCAAATGCGGCTTGGTGGCGCGGCCATGGACCGAGCTGACCGGCTTCACGGAAACGGCGTCTTTCCTGATTCCGCTCACGCGCAATGAGTCCTTCCCTATTCCCAAATCGGCTTTTGCCACCGAAGGCGAGCTCACCGAATTTCGCAGCTTGATCCTCGATAAGCTGCACACGGACCGGCCGTTCACAGCCACTCCCGTAGAATTTGCGCACACGCCCGCTGACTTCTGGCATGCCAAATTGCTGCACGTGCGCAGGGGAGGAGGATGGAGGCGCGTCCTGAAGATCGCCGTCGCCACGGCCGCATTCGTCGTCGCGATCCTTCTGTGTATTTCCGAAGCGCGCGCGGGACGGCTGCCTGCCTGGCTCGTTCCCGTGGCACTGGGCGCATTCGTTTTCTTCCTAACAAGAACCGTGCGGCTGCGCCGGCATTACTACGGGCCGTTGCGCATGTACTTCAGCGAGGATGGATTCCACGTCGTGGATCCGGGGTCGCAAAGCCGTCGCCGCTGGAGTGAGCTCGTCGGCTATCTGGAAGACCAGCACGTTTATCTGCTGTATCTCAATCCGCGGCTTTATCGCATCGTGCCCAAACGCGTGCTGGGCCATCGAGCGGAAGACTTCAGCCGCCTGGTGCAAACCGCCCTGCCGCCTTTTGACTATCGCCGCCGGCTTCCCGTCGCCGACGCCGCCCGTATCTGAAGACCTGCCTTCGCCCTTCGCGCCAATAACCCTCTCGACGTAATCTGGCGCCGCGCGGAGTAACATAGGGCCGCCATAACGGGTCATCGGGAACAGCATCAAACCGAAAGTTCAACTCTGCCACTGCGACAAGGAGGTCGTGCGATGGACTTGCTCCAGATTCTGCAGATCCTCTTCCTGATCGGGCGCATCATCGTGGGCGGATATTTTCTGATGGCTGGCTTCAACCACTTCAAGAACGCGGACATGATGGCGGGCTATGCGAAAGCGAAAGGCACTCCGTCGGCGAAACTGGCGATATTGGGCACGGGCGTCCTGCTGGTGCTCGGCGGCGCAAGTTTTCTGCTCGGCTACCATCCCACCATCGGCACCGGTCTTCTGATCATTTTCCTGCTCGGCGTCAGCTTCAAGATTCATAACTTCTGGACGATTGCCGATCCACAAGCACGCATGAACGAGCAGGCCCATTTCGGCAAGAATGTGGTCATGATCGGATTTTTGCTGATGACGCTGATGATCTTCCGGCCCTGGCCTTTCAGCCTGGGCGGCTGAGGCACGCTTCCGTAAAACCCGACGGCGAGCTGGCGCCGCCGCTTTTCATGTCCACGATCGAACGATTTTTTCGCAACAAGGTGGTCCTCGTCACCGGCGCTTCCTCTGGCATCGGGGAGGAACTCGCGTTGCAGCTCGGCCGTGCGGGCGCAAAGCTGACGCTCGCGGCACGCCGCACGGACCTGCTGGAAGCTTTGGTGCAAAAAATTGCAGCGTCAGAGAGCGCGAAGCCTCTCGCCGTCGCCTGCGACGTTACGCGCGATGGTGAGCTCGAGCGCGCGGTCGCCGAAACAGTGAGCCACTGGGGAAAGCTCGATGTCGCCATTGCCAATGCGGGTTTTGGAGTGGTGGGCGCGCTGAAGAAATTGTCGCTCGAGGATTACCGCCGCCAGTTTGAGACCAACGTATTTGGCGTGCTGCGCACCATCTACGCGGCGCTTCCGGAAATCGAGAAGGCCAAGGGCAACATCGCGATCATGGGAAGCATTTCGGGTTGGGGAGCCGCTCCGGGAACTTCTCCCTATGCCATGAGCAAATTTGCCCTGCGCGCGCTGGCGAATTGTATCGGCCCGGAGCTGCAGAAGTCCGGAGTGAAAGTAACGCTGATCAGCCCGGGCTTCGTGGCCAGCAATATCCGCCGCGTCGATAATCGCGGAGGCTTCCATCCGCGCGCCAAGGATCCCGTTCCGGCATGGCTCGTCATGGACACGGGCAAGGCGGTCCGCCAGATGTTGCGTGCTATCGCGCGAGGCCAGCGCGAGGTGATCATCACCGGCCACGGCAAGATTCTGGTCGCGCTCGAACGCTTCGCGCCGTGGATCGTCCGCGTAGCAGGCAAGCGCATCGCCGCCAAAGCGGGCCCGTAGCGGAGCGGCTCACCGTAACGCGAGCTTCGTGCGCCTAAAATTATTCTTTGTGGTGGAACCAGCCTAGGCCAACGCGTGCCTGGAGAATATTGATGCCAGGATTGTCGGGTGTAAGCCCGGCGTCGGAGATGTGCAGCCAGCGCACCTCCAGGCTCCAATGCGCCTTGCCATGGCCGAAGTTAGCGCCAATTCCCGGCCCCGATGCAAAATTCACGCGCGAAATGCCCGAAGGAACGTTGCTGGACGTTAAGAGGAGCCCGCCATCCATATCGACATAAGGAGCCACGCGCCGGCCCGTGTCGAAATTCCATTTCAGGCCCAGAGGGTTGATGCCCGCGCCGTAGACCGCGCCCCGGGGTTGAAAGATGACGTACGCGGGGACGGCATCCACCACACACTCGAAACGTCCCCGAAGAAAACGGGGGCCAACCGCGTCGGTCAAAACCCAACCGTAGCGCACGCCCACATTCCATAAGCCCGTGTTCCCAATTCCATTCGCGAAAGAGTGGCCACCGCCGGTCCAGACCTGAAACTCAGTGCTGCCCTTCCGGGGCGTCGGTTCGGCGACGGTTTGCCCCCGCGCGGCCGTCGCGGCCAAAGCAAGCGCGAACACTATGACCGCTGCTCGTCTTCCCATTCTTCCCTCGACATCCGACATCAGATGCAGTGCTGGCCCCGAAAGTGACGAGGAAAGTACCACTAATCCTCCTTTCAGCCGAGCAGTCGTTTAGAATTCGAAGAGAGACGAGAACGATCGACACAAAATGGGCCGAGTCAGCGAAAAAATCACTACGTTTCTGCCGTGGCCGGAAATCGAGTCCGAGGCGCAGAAACAGATCCTGAACACCGCGGAGCTGCCCTTTATCTTCAAGTGGGTCGCCGTGATGCCGGATTGCCATTACGGCAAAGGCGCGACGGTGGGCACGGTGATCGCCACCAAGGGCGCAGTCGTGCCTGCGGCGGTGGGGGTGGACATCGGCTGCGGCATGATCGCGCTGCAGACTCCGCTCGAGCGCGGCAACCTGAAGGAGCTGCACCGCCTGCGCGAAGGCATCGAGCGGCGCATCCCCATGTCTGCCGGCCGGAACAACAGCAAGATCGCCGACACTGCCGAGCCGCGCATCGCCGAGCTCAAAAAGCTCGAATCCGCCACCGGCGCGCACTACGGCAATTTCGATAAGGACTGGGAAGCCGCCCTGGGCACGCTCGGGGGCGGGAATCATTTTGCCGAAGTCTGCCTGGACGAGAACGAAAAAGTCTGGATGACGCTACATTCGGGCTCTCGCGGCGTGGGCAATCGCATTGGCAATCACTATATTCGCCGCGCGCAGGAGCTTTGCAAAAAGCGCAATATCGTGCTGCCCGATCGTGATTTGGCCTATTTAGCCGAGGGCACCGAAGAGTTCGACAATTACCTGCGCGACCTGAGGTGGGCGCAGCAGTTCGCGCTGCTGAATCGCGAAGAGATGATGGACCGCATGCTGCGCGAGCTGAACTACCACGTCTATGGCGAAGCCGGCGCCGAATTTAAGAAGGGCCGCGAGCTCGAAGTCCAGCGCATCAATTGCCACCATAATTTCACGCAGATCGAGCACCACTTCGGCCACGACGTCTGGGTGACGCGCAAAGGCGCCATCGAAGCCCGCGAAGGAATGCGCGGCATGATTCCCGGCTCGATGGGCACGCGTAGCTATATCGTTACCGGCCTCGGCAATCCGCAGTCGTTCCACTCGGCTCCGCACGGCGCCGGACGCCGAATGCCTCGCACCAAAGCGCGCGCCACCTTTGCCATGAAGGACCTCGAAGCCGCCATGGCCGGCATCGAATTCCGCCGGTCCAAAGTGCTGCTCGACGAAATCCCCGGCGCCTACAAAGACATCGATCACGTCATGGAAAACGCCCGCGACCTGGTGCGCATCGACCACACCCTGCGCCAGATCATCAACTGCAAAGGCGACTAAGCCCGACAAGAATGACTTCCTGCCTCTCTTTTAGGCCGGCATGGTACAATATATGTTACCATTGTCGTCATGGTCGATATTCTTGAATATCAAGACCAGGATGGCGGAAGCCCTTTTCGCAAATGGTTCGACAGATTGAATGCGGAGGCCGCTAGCAAGGTAACGACGGCTCTCTACCGCATCGGACTGGGGAATTTCTCCAACACGAAGGGCGTCGGCCGTGGCGTTCATGAGTGCAGGATTAATTTCGGTCCCGGCTATCGGGTCTACTTCGCGAAAGACGGCGAACTCGTCATCATTCTGCTGGGTGGCGGAACGAAAGAACGCCAACAGCGCGATATCGAGATTGCGCTCGAACGATGGGAGAACTACAAGCGAAGAAAGCGACAACAGAAAGAGGAATGAATATGGCTTTAACGAGAGATTTTCGACAGACGGTTCAGGCGCGCGCGAAACGCGATCCTGCTTTTCGCCGGGGTTTGCTTGGCGAAGCGATCGAAAGCCTTCTTTCAGGCGAGGTGGCGCTCGGCAAAGAACTGCTGCGTGATTACATCAATGCGACGGTCGGATTTCCCAAGCTCGCCGCATACACCGAAATGAACGTAAAAACTCTGCACCAGATGTTTGGCCCGCGTGGAAATCCCACCGCCAGTAAACTGTTTGGGATCGTTGCCTATTTGCAGCGGGCGGAAGGGGTGCATTTCAGACTTCGGCCGGCGCATGCCTCATACGCTAAGCAGCATCGTCCCTCCGCACGAACAAGACGCCCCGCGTCCGCTGCCTGACCGTTAGGCCCAACCCAAAAGGACCAGCGCTTTGGTACGCGGGTCCTATCGACTCTGCCAGGGCCTGCCGCTAATCTGCATTCACTGGCGACGCACTGAGTCTCCTCCGGCCCGCTTCACCTGAACTCGAGCTCGCCGGAGCCACCTGCCCGGGTTGGGCACAAACACTTCCGCACGAAGGAGCCGCCTATGCCAGAGATTGATGTGCAAATCCCCGCGGTCCACGAAAAGGCCGCCGAGCCACGCAAAACATCCCACGGCTTTGCCGCAGCTGCTGCCGGCGTGCGTTCCGAACGCCGCATGGAGCGCCGCCAAAAGGGCCCCCGCCAGGTGTGGGTCCAAGGTACAGACGCCAATGGCGCGACCATCGAAGAAGTTCAGGTCATGCGCGATTACAGCCGCGGCGGCTTCTATTTCGTCTCCAACCTGCACTGTTATTCCGTCGGCATGCACCTGAACGTCATTCCGTCATTTGGTTCGCTGAATCTCGAATTCGTCGCCGAAGTCGTGCGCGTCGAGCCCAAGCACAAAATGGCCTATGGAATTGGCGTCAAGCTGCTGCACGCCCGCGATCCGATCGCTGCTCACCAACCAACACAGAGCTAGGCGCACGCGAACGATCGCTTGTTCCGGGAGCCGTGCCTTGTGAGCGTGGCCGGCCGTAAATTGGGCCGTCCTGAGCTCGCTGCTGCTGGTTTTTTAGAAGCATCCACAAGCTAACGTTATGTTCGGGATGGCCGGCAGGATTCTTGGATAACCATCTCAACCGCGTGAATGTTACTTAGGAGGAACGATCACTTCTGCGAAATCGAGGGGTTATTCTTCGTCGTCTTCGATTCAGAGTCCGTGCTTTTTTTAGCCTCTTTGCAGTCGGTAAGCCGAGTGGACCAGATGGCCTCGGCGCGCTTCGGCAGCTTGTTCACCGGTATGTCGTAGGTCTCTGAGTAGTTCCTTGTCATCGCTCCCCCTCACTCCCTAGTTGCTTGGTAAAACATACCTGATAACGTGAGTTCCGGACTCTTCAAATAGGAATTGGCCTAGCCAACATCGGAATAGACGCCAGACCTTCTTGTTCCTCTCCGATGCATCAGATCTTTCCACCCTTATGCCAAGCTTTTGGGCCGTGTCAAAATTGATATCACTATCATGGTCTGGAAAGTGGTGGATTAGTTGGTGGGCCAGAGTCCCTGACTCTTTGTATTTCGCCAGCGTTAGAATGGTCTCCACATACTGTTCGGCCGTCTTAATTGCGGAGTTCCAATCTTCCATGTGGTAAGGATCGAGCTTCTCCGCTAGGACTTGAAGCGGGTATGGCGCTTCGTCCTTTGTGATTTTCTCGAAGTCAGCGCAAAGTCGATTATAGGCATGGCGAAACGATAGAGCAGAAATCTGTCGACCCTTGTAGTAAACCTGTGGGTCCAGCGGGCTCAGCTGGCTCATGATTCCCATAACGATTTTATCACCTGCTAATGCGATGAGCGTCCCTCCACTGGCGGCCATGTGCGGAACGTACATTTCTATCTGTTTAAAGGATTCCCGGATAGCTCTTGCGACCTTGAAAGAAGCGTGTAGACCGCCGCCCGGGGAGTTAAGCAGGATCATGATCTTGTTGTCCTGCTTCCCACGTTCTCGGATTTCATCAATAAGCGCCTCGAACGCGAACTCCTCATGCAACCCTATCTGAGCCGAGACAGTTTCAACTGGCGAGACCCGGACCGCGCGGTATGGTGCAACCGCACAAACTAAAATCGCCGATTCTTCATTGGCCAAGGCGACAAGCATCTCGTCTTTGTCTTCTTTCAAATCAAGAGTGTCCCGGATCACATCTGGAATCGGAGCTGGCTCTTTTATTGATGGCAGCGGTGCCGGAAGGGGTACAGCAACGGGCGCAGACATTTAGATAGACTCTCCTTTATTGGCAGGGAGTCTACCATGAACCCCGCGACACAGGGGAACCGCGTTCAGTACCAATCGTACCGAATTGAGGCTGGTTTCTACGCCTGGCCTGCCGCACGTTCGCCGAAAACGTACCGATTGCCGTTCGGGAATGTGGCGGCCAGAAAGCAGACCCACTTCGCTCCTGCAAAGTCAGGCAGCACCGCAGTTGCGTCTTCGTACTCGTATTCGGCGCCTTCGAGGTTCACCGCCACGTTCAGATATTCACTATCCACCAGCGCCGCGATCAGCACTTGATGCGAATGCGGCAGCACGCTTTTGATGAACGCCGAATTCACGGAGCGAAGGCCCGGCGGCCGCTTCATTACCAACTGCAGCGCCGATTGCTCATCGCGCCACTTGTCGAAAATCAGGTAAGCGTCTTCAGGTGAAATCTGGCTCACAGGGCACCGCAGCCATTTTCGCTTTGGGCGCGGCGTTTGTCGACGCGGTTGCCCCGCCCGCTTTGGCGACGCCTGGCCGAAGTAGCGCGCCGGCGGGTACATGTGGGCGCGAATGAGCTCCGCGCCCACACGCGCGCGAATCTCCTCGGCCCAATCGGACCAGGTGCGCTCGGATAAGCCGAGCAGGAGCCTCGCCGCTTCGTATTCGGCGCCGCCGAGGTAATACATGCGAAAAAGAATCAGCCGCGATGCGCGCGGGAATTGTCGCGATCCTCTCTGCCCCTTGTGTCTGGTGTTGTCGGGCGCCGCACACCGACCGCCTCTGCCGCGCTGTTGTAGGGTTGTCGAGCCGAAAAAAGCCGCAGGGCTAGAAGCGTTTGAGGGTCGTCGGGCGCCGGAGCCTCCCCGGTAAGGGGAGCTTCCGGCGCAAAAAGAAGTCTCGCCGAGCGCCCGCTCCCCTGCCCGTGCAAAATCGGCGACATATTCCACCAGCCGCGGACGCACGTCCGGCCGCCACAGGAACTTCGACGCCGATTGCAGTTGCGTGGTCGCCACGCGCGAATTCACCAACTCGCGCGCTGCGACGTAGATTTCGTGGCACACCAGAAAGGCGTCGTTGAAAACGGCGCCGTTCCTCATCGCGCGCCCCGCGTCGAGCCACTAAGCCACAAGCTGTCATTCCGAGGGCGCTCAGGCGAAAGCTCGTTGGCTTTCGCCATTTCAAAAAGCGCCCGAGGAATCTGCTTTTTCAATTTCTGTTCTCTAGGACGATAAGTGGAGCTTGCGGCGCTAAAAGCAACAGCAAGCGGCGCGTCCAGTTCCTCCTCCTGCATCCCCGCGGCAATCACTGCGAGCGCAAGCGCCCCGCCAACGCAGCCTCGTTCCCAGAGAATGTCGCCCCGGTGCACGGCCAGGAAGCGTTCGGTCTGCAAATGCAATCGCACGCGCCCGAGCAATGCACCCACGCGCACCGCCCCAAATCCGCACCGCATGGGCTCGCAAGCGGCGGCTTCCGCGGTTGCGCCGTTCGGAGCTTCCGTTGCCGCAGAAATCCGCGGCGCGCTAAGCGCGGCTTCCGGCCGCCCCATACGAATTTCGACTGGCAGCCTCGGCGACAATCTTCGAAATAGTCGCCCGCAGGTCTGCTTCCCCGGACTGTTCCTCAAGATCCGCTTGCGATTTCGTTTCGGCGAGCTTGCTAGACAGGGTCTCCGCATACACACGTCTCCTTTCGCAGGACACACACGTCCCCGTAGTGTTTCCGGCACTGTGGCCGGCCCTGATTGGTGGCTAGTGAATGGGTGGGATTGCTTTTAACGCGCGACCGGTGCAGCGCGCGGTTGCGCAACGAAGGCTACTGGTTTGGGCGCCAGATCGGGCGCCCGATCGGGTCCCGTATCGGGTGCCATATCAGATGAACGACCGGCGGTCAGCTCGCCCGCGTGCGGCGCGACGCCGTCGCCCACCGTCGTGCGCTCACAATTGCCGGCTCGCTGCGCCTCGCGCGCTCGAATCCGCGCGAGGGCCGCGGGATTCACGCGAACGCCACAATCGGCGGGCCTCGGCCCAGCGCCGGTATAGAGATCGGCCGGCCCCGGCCTCTCGTCGCGTGCGCGCAATTTCCCAGCGCGCGCTCGTCCTTGCGGCGCGTATTCGCCTGCGAGCACCTTACGCACGTTGCTGCGATTGGCGATCAGCCAATCGAAATTCGCTTGCCATCCGCGGCTGCCATCGCCGCTCAGAAATGGAGTAGCCGCGGCGCAGCGCACCGCCTCACGGAATTGCTCCGGCGTGAATCCGCCTGCGAGCCATCGCTCGCATCGGCGACGGCGTTCGCGTGTCATGGCGCCCGCCGGCGGCAGTTCCCGGCGTTCGGCCTGGTAGATTTCGAGCAATTCTTCGGGCGTAGTTTCGGCGGAGCTATGCTCGCGCGAAGTCTCTTCGGCCGATCTGTCATCGAATCGCTGATGCCGTATTCGTGAATCTGCTCCGTCAGGACCCCTCAAAGAAATTGGCGGAGCGGGACACACCTGTTTTTCTCTTTCTTTTTCCGAATCCAGATCCAAATCCCAATCCTGTGCGTGAGCATCCTCACGCTCATGCGTGAACCGTGCATGACTCTCCTGGTATTCCGGGCCGACTTCCCTCAGCGGCGCATCGGAAAGTTCCCCTGATTGCGAAGCATCACTCACGCCGGTAACCATGATTTCCTTGCTTCCCCCGAAGCGCGCGCTATAAGCCGCTAACGCCTCGCACGGTACTGGCGGTGCGAGTTTCTCCAAGCGCATGCGCCAGGAACGCCGTGGCAGCCGGCCGGGAACGTCGCTGCCCGTCCAGTGCCCGTAGCGCTTGCCGTTTTCTTCCCATGTAAACAACAGCCCACGCGCGATGAACTCGTCAAAGATTTCTTGGAGCCGTTCGAGACTGAGACTTTTGCGAATCGCGGCCACGCGTCCCCAAATCACGCGCATGTTCGTTATTTCGAAGCTGCCGCTCGCGTCGGCCAGGCCGTAAAGCCAGGCGTATTCGCTCTGCGCCCATTCGGCGCAAGCAGCCAGCTTGTCGCTCGCCCACAACGCATCGAAGTCAAGGACTCGCTTTGGCATTTCGGCTCCTATGCCGGCGGCAACACGCGATACTCCCAGATCACCGGACCCCTTCGCGTATCCCGAATTTTTCGCAGTGTCGCCATGCCGCGCGCCGAACACCGGTGGCGCTTCTCCACGTGGTATCCGCCGTGATGCGCCTTGCGCAGATGCCGCAACTGCGCAGAGATCGACGCTTCTGCAAACTCCGTGGCTTCGGCGATTTCGGACAGCGTAAGCCAGACGCCCCGCGCACTGGCTCGCGTGGTCAGCTCGCGGATCGCCGTAAGCTGCGTCTCGTCTTCCTCGGGGAAGACGTCATTCGTCGGCGCCTCCAAAGCACGCACATGTTCCTCATCTGCGTCAGCATCGCTGGCGCACGCTTCCGCCGCCGGCGTTTCATTCGCCGCGGCTTCCAGTGCTTCGATTTCGGCTGCCATTGACTGCGGCGGTTCAACATGCCGCGCATCGACGTCACGATTTTCCGGCTCGAGCATTTCGCTTTGCTGCGTTTGGGCCCGCCACGATTCCAGTTCCTGCGCTTCCATCTCCCCTCCCAAAGTCATGGCTCACTTAGAAAATACAACCCAATTACCAATAGGCACTTGGACGCGATGACATGCACTTCCCTCTTCCGCGCCGCACGTCTGATAATATTTTGGCACTCGGCCCCCTCGAGTGTTTATCGGGCGCACGCATCTCCTGATCCGTTTTCCAGCAATTCCCTCATTCTTGCGGAGTTAACTCCGAACACCCGTATCTCCACGATGTGCGTCGTACTGACGAGTATTTCGTAACTCTCTGCGCCATTTTCACGTATGGGACCCGGCAGATTGGTGCGCTGGGGACTCCATTGAGAATTCGCGCTGTCCTCGAAGCCCCTGACCCTTGCGGCCCGCAGCGGATTTCCATCTTCTTTCGGCCGATCCCAACCCGCTGGCCCATCGCCGGAACTCGCTTTATTGACGGGCTCGCCCAGTTCCTCAAAGCCCCCGGCGTAATCGCCCGAACAGCCGCTGCACATGACTCGTCTCCTGCCGCGCCTGGCGTCTTGACTGCAGGGATTTCCACAACCCTAAAGTAAAGTACTTAGAACTACCTAGCCCGCTATTACGATTCGTGTTAATAGTCATCCCCAATTAAGGGGGTTCTTGAGCATGGCTACTCAGCGGGTGACTCCACCTTGGAATTACTTGCACGAAGCGTCCGACACCTCACTCGAAAGCTTCGAGCTCTCTCGTCTGAACCACGCCGCCAATCTACGCAAGGAAATCACCGCATTACTCGAGCAATGGATCGAAGTAACTGCCGAAGCTTTCTTGGCGCGGTGGATCCGCGAGGACCGCAAGCTGACCCCTGAGCCGTGCCAGGGCTCGGATATCCTCCCGCAAGCTGAACTGCCCTTCTCTCCGGCGCAAGTGATCAGCGCCGGACCACGTCCCGTTCGCCGTCTGCGCTCGCGAATTCGCGCCGGAGACCGCACCTCAGCCTGAAAATTGCGCGAAACCGGTACGGTTCCGCTTTTCGGACGTGCCGCCGACTTACATTCCATGCGCGCCGTGTTCATTTGCAACCCGCGCCCCGCGTGTTCATGTACAACCCGACGACACCAGGATCGCCGGTGAGACATTTCCGCCGCGCCGATATCGTGGTTGGCGCAAAGCCTCGCCATGCGGCCCCGACTGTCATGTGACATCCTGCGGCAGTGCCGCGCACTTCTCGCTGCGGCCGGCGATTCGCCGTGCCGATCGCACCCGCATCGTCTCGCCGATCTTTCGAGCACCGCGAATCAGCACGGAATTTATGACATGATGTGTCATGCCGCAGTTGTGCTCTTGCCACACATCTGCGACCGTCATGAACCGCACGAACGGCCAATTCCGTGTCTAAATCAGACGTTTCCGTCTCGACCATCACGTTGATTCGCCCCTTAGCCGACCCTTGACGGTGTTGCGCTGCGCCGATGGCTTTTCGGCCCCTCGCCTCCGCGTGCCGATTCGACGCGCCGAGCGCGCCTACATCACCTCGCCGACCCTTCGCTTTGCGCTCACGAAATTGCATGTGAGTCCGTGCCTCCGCCGGTATTTCGCAGAACGCGCTGATTGTGACGGCCCAGTCGCGTTTGAGCGGATTGTCTGTCCTCGGCTGAACTGCACGAACGGCCACTTTTGCGTGTCAACATCAGGCCATCCGGCGCGACGATCACCTCGATTACCCTTTTGGCTTCCCCATTACTTTGCCTTTCTCTCGCCTTTATTGCCGGCCAGCACACCATCTCGAACTTGTTATAAGGCGCGCACCTCGCTTTCCGCCTGCCGATTCGCCGTGCCAAACACCCCTCCGTGATCTCGCCAATTTGCTTTTTCTGAGCCGATCCTCAAATTGTTTTGACTTATGCGAATGCCGCCTCGATCCTTCCTTACGACTCTGCCCTTCGCTCGGCTCGATTGCCGGCCGCACACCATCTCGAAAATGCTACAAGGTGCGCACTTCGCTTTCCGCCTGACGATTCGCCCTACCAAACACGCCTGCCTTGTCGCCAGTTTTGCCTTCCCACCCGGGCCTCGGATTCCGTGGCGAATCACCCCCGATTTCAGAATTACCAAGCCCCTTCCAGGTTCCGCTCCGGACCTTTCGGGCCCACTTTTCCAGTCTCCGCTCCACGCCGCAACATCCTGCCCTCCGCACCTCCTCTCTCTGCACCTCCTCTCTGCACCTCCTCTCTGCGCTTCCCTCCGCCTCTGCGGCCTTCCCGAGTTGTTCCCAGCCTCCGTACGAATTTTTTCCCTGCTCGCCATCGCTTTTGATATGTTTCAATCCCTTCCTATACATTATCCGCCGTAGCTCGGGAGCGGGTTATTTGTGAGCGGTTGCGAATAGGAAGGGGCCGAGCAGAAATGCCACAAGTTGGCAGCAATATTGCAATGCATAGCGATCAGCGCCAAAGCTGCGTGCGTGCACTCAAGCTGACCGGGCGGTGGACGAAACTTGATACGCGCTTCTCGGCATTTGCCCTTCGCTCACTCTCGAGTAAGGGATCTGATATGCGTAGCCATCTTCTCGCTGAGAATGAGCGCACTTTGGCTCGGGATCTTCTCGTAATGCGATCACGAGCCATCATGATCACGTCCGGTCAGGTGCGATGGATGCGGCGAGCAGATCGCCGGTGTACAGCTTAAGGCTGCACGGGCGCACGGCGCGGCAACTCGAATTGCGCGGACGAGGAAGTGGCAGGAATGCACTCGGCGCACGCAGGTGACAACGGCAGCACGGATGACCAGACTGAGCTAAGACAGCGGCCAAGTAAATCGGCCGCAGCAACAGCGCGGCGCCAAGGTACGGTGCTACACGCTACGGTGCCCAAGTTGCCGCAACTGCGTTAAGGCAGCGGCCAGCTAAACGGGCGGCTGCAAACATTGTCGCCGCACGCGGGCGAGGGCCTGCTTCCGGCAAGGTGCAGCTAACCGATCGCAGAAACGCCACGGCGGCAGGGCACTACACTCTGCGGTGCCAAGTTGCCCCAGCGGGCGCGATTGACGCGAGACGACCGCGCGCGGCAGAGCAGATCACACGGCGCGCGGGGGCTTGGGTTGACCGGCTTCTAGGAGCTGTTCTTTGCGATAGATCATGGAATTGATGTCGTAGGTGGCGAGCTCGAATCCATGACCATGCGTGATCGCGTCGGTGGGGCAAGCTTCGACGCAGTATCCGCAAAAAATGCAACGCGAATAATCGATATTGTAGACGGTGGCGTAGCGTTCGGCGGCGGAGATGCGATTCGTTTCAGTATTTTCGGCGGCCTCGATATAGATGCAGCGCGCCGGACAGGCTGCGGAGCAAAGAAAGCAGGCAACGCACTTCTCGAGTCCATCCTCATCGCGCTGCAGAACGTGGATGCCGCGATAGCGCGGCTGAAAATGCACAGGCTCGTCGGGATAATTTTCGGTTGTCGTCTTTCGCCAAAGATTGCGAAAGGTGACGCTGAAGCCCTTGGCCAGCGCCGTGATCGTGTCGCCAACTTCTCCGATGATTGCCATATTCTCTGAATTCACCTGCCAGCTAGTTTAGCAGCGTGCCGCCCCTCGCCGGGCCTGTATCCTTTCCTTACGTTTTCCCACCGCTTCCACAGTGGGCTACGTTGTTTCGTTCCTGACGGGACTTGTACTGCACGGCTAAGCTTGCGCGACCGCGAGCGGCGTACCTGTAAGCGCCGCGATGATCTGCTTGCCGTGAAAGCGCCCGTTCTCGATAAAAATTTCGCTGGTGTGTTTTCCGCCGATCACCACTCCGGCCAGATACAAACCGGGGACGTTGCTTTCCAAGGTCTGCGGATCGAGCGCAGGCTTATTCGTTTCGGGATCGAGCTTCACGCCAAGCTGCCGCAGAAAATCAAAATCAGGATGGTAACCGGTGAGCGCGAAAACTTCGACGGCCGGGAGGGTCTTGTCGCCGTCGGGTCCGGTCACATGCACAAATTCGGGCGTGATGCGCACGATGTGCGTGTTGAAAAGCGCCTTGATCTGTCCCGCCTTGATGCGATTTTCGATGTCGGGGCGCACCCAATACTTGATGGTAGAACCAAGCTCGGCGCGGCGATGCACCAGCGTCACGCGAGCGCCGGTGCGATACAGGTCGAGCGCGGCTTCCGCGGCGGAATTTTTGCCGCCGATCACAACCACGTCGCGCCGCCAGAAAGGATGCGGCTCGGTGTAGTAATGCGAGACGTGGGGCAAATCCTCACCCGGCACTCCCAGACAATTCGGCAAATCGTAATAGCCCGTGGCGACGATGAGTTTGCGCGCTTCGTATTGTTCCATCGCGCCGTCCTGCGTTTTTGTGTGCACACGGAAATCGCCGTCGCTGCCATCGACGCGCGTCACTATTTCACCCAGCCGCAGATCGAGCTCGTAATGCTCCACGCATTTGCGGTAATACTTCAGCGCTTCGACGCGATTCGGCTTTTCCGCGGCGCTCACAAACGGCAGATCGCCGATCTCCAGCAGTTCCGGCGTGGTGAAAAACACCATGTTCACCGGATAGTGGTAGATCGAGTTGCACAGCACGCCCTTATCGATCACCAGCGGACGCAAGCCGGCTCGTTTCGCTTCGATGGCGCAGGCCAGGCCGGTGGGTCCAGCGCCAACACAGATCACGTCGTAAGGAGCATTCATTTATGTGGTCCGATTCCCGGTAGCATCCTTTACTGATTATCCGAATCAGCTATCCAGTCTGCCTACTCGTGCTCGGGTTTGCAAATCGAGCCGGCGCGACCAGGACTAAAAGCAGATTCCTGGTCGTCCACGCAGGCAACCTGAAACGATGCGTGGACTCCTCGGAGTGACAGCGTCTCTTCTCTTGCCCTCTTCCAAGGCCAAGCCCGAGTCATAACCCATACGCTGCGAAAACTAACCCACCCCTCGCGCCTCCTTTTCAAAGCGCGAGTGCTACAGCTGCCGAGGCGCGAAGGATGGGGCACCCGAAAAACCAGGAAAAGGCCCCAGGGCCCGCAACAAAAATACGTTGCGGCGCCCTGGGCTACAAAACCTTTGCGAGAGCGAAGGCTCAGCCTCAATTTTCTCGCGAGCCCTGCCGCGCAGGCGGAACAAGCCGGGCGCGCAGCGCGCGGCTCATCTCCATGACGTCCTGCGGCCAGGCCTGCACCAGCTCCAGTTGGGTCAGCGCGTCGGCGATCTGTCGGGCTTCGGCCGCGTCCAGATCGATCGAGACCGAACTCTCGGGATTCTCCGCCGGATACGGCGTGGAGTTTCCCATCACCGCACCCATCTTCAGTAGGAGCCGATCGGCGCTGCCCGGAGTCTCACTGCGGGCGATGGCCTCGAAATCCACGCTGAAGCCATCCGCTTCCTGGCGTAGCATGCCGGGCCGCGTCGCGCGCACCAGGCTGACCAGCGCCAGAATGAGTTCGTCGCTGCTGAAGGTCATCATCTAATGTTACCGCGCTCGACCAAACCTGTCGCCGGAGTTTGGATGAATAGTCTGGATCGAGTCTCTGCCGGGAGCCGGCGCCGGGGAATGCCTGACTGCAGATTCCTCGTCGCTACACTCCTCGTGATGACAGGTTGGACGAGAGAGCACAGCCAAGAGTGGCTGGCCACGCAAAAAGGCAAAGACCCACCAATAAAGCAGAGCGGTGGGGCACCCGCAAAACCAGGCTCGCTTCAGCACAAATCAAAGGATCTGGCGGTGGATTCGGTGCTACACGCGGCGGCCTTTACTCCAGCCGCCAAGGCGAGCGCTCGGGCCAATGGCGGAGCGCATCGGTGGCCCAAGCCGTAGTCTTATCGGTGTGGCAGGAAGTGCAAGGATTCGGGATCTTGTATTTCTCCGTCATCGCCGGCGTGATGAACGCAAACGTGTGTCCATGCACGCCGGTAGATCGCCTGCTCCCGGGAACGGGCGAGATTTGTTGAAGCCCGGACGAAGCGTGATCTCCGAAGTATCGGCTATTGAATCCGCCAAGGTGAGCGTTCCGTCCATTGGCTCAAAGCGTTTGTGGCCCATGCAATGGTTTTATCGGAGTGGCATGACGTGCATGCGTTGGGGATTTTGTATTTGTCGGTCATGGCGGGAGTGATAAACCGGAACGTGTGAGCGTGGACGAACGTGTTGGGCACACCTTCAGTCTCGATTGCAGGCATGTGGCAGGCCACGCATTGGCTTCCAGCGCTTCCGTCTTTGTGATGCGTATGTTCTTCAAGGGTCGCCGTTCGCGGTCCGTTGGGCGATCGAGGACCGTGGCAATCGAGACAGAGCTTGTCGACCGGCTTTCTTAGCTGTGCATCGTTGCTTGTGCCATGCACATCGTGGCAATCAAAACAGGTGACTCCGCGCCTGTACATAACGCTCTGGACAAAATCGTTCCCCTGCATCCGGTTCTTGTGCGCCGTGCCATCAGGGTAATAGAGGAAATTGGCTGGCTGGCCCAGCGTGTGATCCTCAAGCTTCCAGAAGCTTGCGAGCTTGAGCCCAATGTTGTAGCCCACTGGCCAATCGTAATACTTGCCCTCAATCGGCTTGGAAAGCGGTTGTCCTTGCGAATGGCATTGGATGCAGGTGTCGCTGGCGGCGACGTAGTCCATGTGAGCGGGATTGACAATGTTGGCGCGCGTAGGATGCTCGACGTGCTCGCTTCCCGGGCCGTGGCACTTCTCGCATCCCACGTTCCACTCGGCCACTTGCTTGGTGTGGATGTCATAGCCGACCGAGTGGCAGCCGTCGCAAGTCGGGCCGGTCGGACGCTTCATATTGTCGGGAGGATAAAACGCTGTCCACCAGTCCGCTCCGGCAGGCACCATGTATTTACTCCACTTGTGATTCGCAACCTCCCATTGGACCGGTAAAGGAAAGTAGTCATCGCCAATTTTTGTGAAGTACCGCTGTTTCCAAAGGCTACCGTAGACCAAGGCAACCTGATCCTCGGTGAACTTGGACACCGTATTCGTTGCAAGTTTGGGAATGATGGCATCGGGATGCTGCCGGGGATCGCGGACGATGTTCGCCATCGGCGTTTTTTGCCAGTGCTCATAGATTTGCGCGTGGCATTTCTGGCAATTTTGCGAGCCGACATGGTGGGCGGAAATTTGGGTTTGTTCTGCGTGCTCCTTGTTTGAGAGAGGCTGAAGGCTGCGAATGTACAGAACGAGTTTCCAGGTATCGTCATCTTTCGGTTGATGTGGGTCGCCCCAGGCGGGCATGCCGGTCAATTCAACCCCGTTTTCGATGATGTAGTGAATCTCCCCATCAGTAAGACTTTGGGTTGCGGCCGAGCGCAGGTCGGGCACGCGCGGATACAGCGACTGACCGACTACGGTGAGACCGCTGGCGTCATGTCCGTGGCAACTTGAGCATCGCGCGAGGAAATCGTCTCGGCCCTCTTGCAAATTCTCCGCGGTAGCCTCAAATGGATTCCTTTGTTTGCGAACGTCACCCGGAATCGCCAAATCGCGTACTCTTCGGGCGACGGCTGTTTCGAATCTGGATGGTTCAGTGGTAGCGCGGAAACCGCGACGGATCAACAACACAGCGCTGACCGCTCCAAGGAGGGCTATCACAATCAGCGCCAGAAGAAACACCTTCCAGATTTTCATAATGCGTATTCTAGCGTACCCGGTGCGGTAGTTGAGCTGCTCTGAATGATGCTTGTTTGTGGCATAGTAGCTCCAACAGGATTAAAACTCCGCGTTAAAGTCAGTTGCAGGGAACGTGAGAAGGGTTTTTGCGGTCGCCTGCTTTATAGCTCTCACTCTCACCGCATGTCAGAACAAGCAAGGCGGTGCTCCCTCAGCTGCGCAGCTCATAGCCGAGAGCACACCTCCGCTGGTTTTGATCGGGCAGGTTCCTCTCGTAAGTGTGAAAGGGCGCTTCGACCATTTTGCTTCCGGCAGTCACTCGCGGTGGGAAATACCTCCCGCCACTTAGTCTGGCGAGCGTATCGCGGCATCTGGCGATAGAAAGATCCCAATCACTACGACCGCATCGGGCTCAAAGGCCGCCGCTTCTGTTGAAGTGCATCCACTGATCCGTGTAGTGACGCGCCCTGAGGCGAAAAAGTTGGCCTTCTAAGGAAATTCCCCCAGAATTTAGTGTCCACATGGTGGGCATGGTGCATCAGTTTAATTAGAGTGTGTCCGATTCGCGCAAAGGTTTTCTGGCACTCTGGCTCCAGGGAGCCGTACAGCAAAATATGTATGGAAAATGTTTTCCAAAGGCGAGATGCTGTAAGCCAAGCTGGGGAAATTTTCGCAACCCATTGGACGCAGCTCTCTCCTCAGGTTCGCCAGTCTGGCCCGCTACCGCCCCTGCTTTGGAAATCAAAGTGAGGCAATCGTAAGTAATAAGAGAGAACATAAAAAGGCCACGCACCGAAGTTGGAGGCTATGATGGCGAACCTTCGCTTACTCGTGGCAGACGACCACGACGTAGTACGTAAAGGCGTACGCACGCTGCTCGAGGAGCAGCCGGGGTGGGAAGTTGCTGCGGAAGCCGCAGACGGCCGCGAAGCCGTCGAGAAGGCCAAGCTTGTGCAGCCTGACGTGACCATTCTGGATCTGAGCATGCCGGAACTGAACGGCTTGGAAGCTGCGCGGGAAATTCTAAAGACCGTGCAGACCAAGGTCCTGATTCTCACGATGTACGATTCCGATCCGCTGATCCGGCAAACCTTGGAAGCAGGAGCACGGGGATATTTGTTGAAGTCCGACGCCGGAAGGGATCTGGTGTCTGCTGTGGACGCGCTGCGCCGCAACAAAACTTTCTTTACGCCCAAAGTGGCGCAGATGGTTTTGGAAGGCTATCTCGGGCGGCCCACTAAAGAGAACGAAGGGGAAGAAACCAACCGCAAGAACGGACTGCGCCTGACCGCGCGCCAGAAGCAGATTCTACAATTACTCGCCGAAGGCAAGAGCAGCAAGGAGGTTGCCGTAGCGCTGAATATCAGCGTTAAAACTGCGGAAACCCACCGCGCCAATATCATGCGGCGCCTCGACTGCCATTCGGTTACCGAACTCGTACGTTACGCCATTCGCAATCACATCATCGAAGCGTAAACGACGACGCGCCTAGCTCGTCGCTTGCGCTACTTTGCCGGCTGAAGCGGCCTCCGTTGTATGCACGGGTATTTCGGCGCGCACGATCGTGTTGCCTTTAGTTGAGTCTATGTCGAAATGCCCGCCCAGTTGCCGCACTCTCTCGCACATCCCCTGAATCCCAACTCCCGGTACTGCAGGCTCTGAACGTTCCGATTTCCCCTTCAGGGGGAACCCGCGTCCTTGATCGCGAATTTCCAGGGTCACTTTCTGAGCGTCGCGTCCCACCTGCACCTGCGCGGTTTTGCTTCCAGAATGGCGATGCACATTGGCAAGCGACTCCTGGACGATGCGAAAGATGGAAATTTCCATCTCCTTGGATAGGCGCCCAAGCTCTGGGGAAAGGTCCAGATCGACGTTGATTCCACTGCGCTGCGCAAATCCCTCAACGAACCAGCGCAGTGCGGATTCCAATCCGGCCTCGTCGAGCAGAGGGGGGTGCAGCAAATGAGACATCGTGCGCACTTCCTGCGACAATTCGCGCACCAGGCGATTGGCATCCGTCAGATTTCTAACAGCGCGCTCGCTCAGTTTATCGGTTTCCCTTTCGATCATGGAAAGAGACATGCTGAGCGCCGCCAACGCCTGCCCCGAGCTATCGTGTAGTTCGCGCGAAATGCGCCGCCGCTCTTCGTCCTGCAATTGCATCAGCCGCGCCGAGAGCAGGCGCAGGCCACCCTCCGCAGCGCGCAGCTCCGCCGTTCGCTGGTTCACTCGTGCTTCAAGCTCGTCGTGCACGAGCTTGAGCTCCGCTTCGGCCTTCTTTCGTTCCGTAACGTCCATCACCACGCCGTAGATCTTTTTCTCTTCGGAGCCTTTTCCGTTCAAGGTCTTTCCATTGGCGGCATCGTCCGTCCGGATTTGTCCCTTAGCGTAAAGCCAGCGCAGGCCGAGACGAGGATGCTGATAGCGGTACTCAAAGTCCATGTTCCCGGAAGATTCGCTTTCCCGCATGCGCTCCACAACCATGGCCCGATCGTCGGCATGCACATTGGCAATCCAGCGTTCCCGGCTCTTGTCCGTGCCGGAGCCCGTCTCGAAACCGAAAATTTCCTGAAGCTCGGCGGTCAACTCCGATTCCCCGCTCCGCGGATCCCAAACGAACCCGCCCACGCGGGCAGCGGAAAGCGCCATCGTGCGGCGATGAGCGCTGGCTCGCACCTCCAGCTCAGCGCGCTTTCGTTCCGTGATATCTACGTCAACGCCAATCCATTCCCGCACCGTGCCGTCGGGATTTCGCACCGGCACGCCGCGTGCGTCGAAATACCGATAGCTGCCCTCGCGCGTGCGCATGCGAAATTCGCAACGGTATTCCCGGCCCGTTTTGAACGACTCCTCCCACTTTTGCGCAACGCACAGGCGATCGTCGGGATGAACGTAATTCAGCCAGCCGCGGCCCTTTGCTTCCCCGCTTGCCCAACCCAAAAGCCGCTGCGCATTCTCGGAACTCCACACGTTGTTGCCGGTTGCGTCGGCGCGCCAGACGTATTGATCCGTGGCCAGGGCCAGGGCGCGATAGCGCTCTTCGCTTTCACGCAACGCCTGCTCCAGCGCCGCCTCCCGCTCCAGAATCGTCTTCGCGTCTGCCGGCCCCGAAGCGGAAACCTTAGGAACGACGGTCGAATCGAAAAACGATTCGCCCCGCTTAGCGGCCTCGACGGCGTTGAGCAGGTCGTGCGCAACTGAAGACTTGACCACAAAGCCGCGCGCTCCCGCGTTCAGCGCCTGGCGCATCATTTCCTGGGAATCATGCTGGGTCAGAATCAATATCTGCGTGCTGGGAAGAGTGCGGCGTATCGCTCGCGTCGCTTCCAAACCATTCAGGTTTGGCATGCTGACGTCCATAATGATTAAGTCAGGACGAAGCTGCCGGGCCTTTTCCACTGCATCCTGCCCGTCCACGGCTTCACCGCAAATCTCGCAATCCTTTCCCGACGCCAGAAGCGCGCGAACGCCCCTGCGAATTACTTCGTGATCGTCTGCAACCAGAATTCTCACTTGCTTGGCCCCTTTTACTGTCTCTACAAAATGCTCCTGTCCTAATCGTAAGCAACGAAATCAATCTATGCGGGGACTCGTCGAAAGCGAAAAAGCCACCTAGCGCAATAGCCGGGCTTTTTCGCGCGAGGAACGTTAACTAATGCACCGCCATGAGGCAAGTACAGTAAATCCTGTACGAGCGCCTAAAACAGCAAATTATGGTGCAATTACGGTGCAATTCCTGTGCAAAGCGAAGGATTCCGGTGCCGAAATTAACGCTTCACAAACTATCGAGCGCAGCTTTCATTTCCTTCCAGAGCTGTTCCAGCGGCTCGCATCCCACGGACACGCGCACAAATCCTTCCGGAACTTTGTCGCCCCAGCGCGCGCGTCTTTCCGCAGATGTGTGCAGACCTCCAAAACTCGTGGTCGGGCGAATCACTCGGCAATTATCGATGAATCGCTCAGCGGAAGCTTTGTCGCTCAACGTCACACCCAGAATCATTCCGAACCGTAACATTTGGCCCTTCGCGACGGTATACGCGGGATGGGCGCGAAGTCCGGGAAACTTTACCTCGTTGACCTTGGGGTGCTCGGCAAGCCGGATGGCGAGCGCTTCGGCGCTGTTGCACATGCGCTCGAAGCGCACTTCCAGAGTCTCGAGTCCGCGATGCACGAGCCATGTCTCGAATGGCCCAGGAATCGCACCGTAAATCTTTCTCCAATCGCGCACCGCAGCAATCAAATCGGATTGGCGCGACGCGACGTGACCAAAAAGCACGTCGGAGTGGCCGTTGATCGCTTTGGAATCCGAGGACACGACAACATCCACTCCCAAATCGAGTGGGCGCTGACCCAACGGCGTCGGCATAGTGTTGTCGGCGACGAGCATGGAGCCGGCTTGCTTGGCCTTTGCCACGGCTTTGCGGATATCGCAGACGTCCAGGCCCGGATTGGACGGCGTTTCGATAAAGATCATGCGAAATCCGGTGAAGTCCTGCTTGTCATAGTCGGCGGAAGGGCACGTGGCCACGCGAACGCCGGCAGTCGCGAGATACTTATCCGCAAGAACGCGCGAAGTGTAATAAGCGTCGGAGGGCAAGAGGATGCGATCGCCCGGCTTAAGTTGGCTGCTAAGTACGGCCGCCACCGTGGCCATCCCGGACGGGAAGATTACAGTCTCGGCATCCTCCAGAATCGAGAGCGCTTCCTCTAGCGCAGTCCACGTGGGATTGCTCCAACGCGCATATTGGTAGGGTCCGGTTGGGTCGCCGGGAAGGAAGAAGACACCAGACAACACAATCGGCGGAGTGACCGGATCGCCCGGCTGCCCTTTCGTGGGCGGATCCGCCGCGCCGGCGCCATTATTCTGAAGTCCCGGTTTATGTTCGGCTGTGGTGTGGTGCAATACCCGGCAGAAGAGCTCCTGCACATCCGCAGTTTCGCGATTCCGGGTCGCGGTTTCGCGATGCTGGGTCTCGGTCGTTCGCTGAGTCATGCTCCCCTCCCCGATGAACTGTCACCCCTGCCGATGGGGAGCGCAAGAGCCAAATTGGAAAGGCGAGGGTACCCCCCTACCCTTTTTGCGCAAGGGCAATAATATACTTAGCTAACCATATGCTAGAATGCAGTTCCCATGCCCAAATGCGCCTTTTGTTCATCCACGGCAAACATTACAGCGGAACATATTTGGAGCGACTGGATGAACAAACTGCTTCTGCTTTCTCCCGATGCCATCATAACCCACAGAAAACTAGCGCCAGACGGAAGTGCCATGGGCGAAGGATGGACGGCCTCCAAAATAAATATTAAGGCTAAGGTGGTTTGCAGAGACTGCAACAATGGTTGGATGTCTCGGCTGGAAAACGATTTCGCAAAGCCAGCCATGGCAGACTTAATTCTCGGAAAACGAATTGGCGAGCTATCGAAAAAGCGTGCGCGGGGTCTCTCCCTATTCGCTTTTAAGACAGCCGTCATTTCCAATTTCACCCTTCCAGAGAAAGAATGGTTTTTCGACACTTCAGACCGCCACGCGTTTCGACGGTCGCTTACAATTCCGCCCAATGTGTCGATGTACCTTGTGGGTATGGCCGAGCTGTTTCACGGGGCGAGTTTCAGTCATAACGTAAGTTGGGCCGACCTTTCCTTGAACGTATGCTCCTTTTGCGTCGGCCACATGGGCTTTCAGGTCGTCTCTGGAAAAGGAAGACTTAGCACGGGTAATTTTCAATGTATCCCCACGCCACCCGGCCTTGTGGCTTGCGTTTACCCTAACCTCGATCAAATCAGTTGGCCCAGACAAAAAGTTCTTGGGGTACAAGCGTTCAATGACTTCGATGCCAGATGGAATTCCATTAGAAAGCTGTGAATTCTTATGCTTTTTGCGACCCACATCCACCTTTCCGCTGTGTCGTGATACACTACGGCTAGGAAAGGTTTAACGCGCTGATGAGCCGCCAAGCCAAGAGCGATAAACCAAGCAATGAGTATGATGTTTTTAGTCAGGCCTTAAAAAAGGTCCTGTCCGTGCCGCACTCCGAAATTAAATCGAAACTTGATGCTGAAAAGCGGAAGAGATCTAAACGCGCTTCCGCTTCCCGCGCTTAAAACGTCCCTCACTGTAAGGCCTCGGAGGAACCCACCTTGCCCGTTACTTCTGCAAACGTTAGACGCTTCCCTGCGATTGTTGATAGCGCCAGATTGAATCTGTCTGCGTCTTTCATTGGACGCTCTTTAGTTGCGCGATTGTTGTATCGCCACGCCTGTTCATCCAAATAGCGGAACAGGTGGAATGGTTCAACGTTGACGTAGGTTCCGCGAATCCCGCGTTTCAGTAGCGACCAAAAATTCTCCATTCCATTTGTGTGCACGGCTCCATCGGCATACCGTTCTGCATGGTCAATAACCTTGTGGATGTATCCCTGTTCATCCAATCCGATATAAGACATAAACGCATCGGTGTAGACCAACGCGCCAGTGTTTACGTTGTCTTTGATGTGCGCTTGCAGAATTTTCTTGCGACGAGTCGGAACTACAGCGGCACGCACTTCTCCGCCACGCTCCAACAATCCAACAATTGCCGTTTTCCCGACCACGCCAGTTTGATTCAAGCGATTTCGCCGTGCCGAACCATAGTGCATATTGCGAGCTTTTCCGCCGATGAAAGTCTCATCCACTTCGACTTCCGTTCCTTCTCCGCCCATCTTCATGACAGAGCCATTCTGCAAAGCCAAGCGGAGACGATGCAGGACAAACCAAGCCGACTTTTGAGTGATTCCGAGATCGCGGCCAACTTCATACGAAGAGATTCCATTTTTGCAGTTAACCAACATCCAAAGCGCGACAAGCCACTTGTCGAGCGGGATTGGGGAATCCTCGAAAATAGTCCCGAGCTTGACGGAGAATTGCTTCGCACACTTGCGGCACTTCCACCTCTTTTGCGTGGCAAGGTAGTAGTGCTCATTGTGGCCGCACTTCGGGCAGACTGGGCCGTTAGGCCAGCGAATCTCCGCAATCGTATCGATGCAGACTTGCTCGTCTGAGAAGTAGCGGATAGCCTGTTGGAGCGTCTTTGGCTTTTGCATAATGGAAAGATCATACCGGAACGCTCATGGTTAGTCAAGTATATTATTGCCTGCGCAAGTGTTCATTACAGGAAACTTGCGCCCCTTGTTCCGCGCAAGTTTTGAGGCGAGACTCGCTCGCAACCGTTGCGCGAGTTTTGACGCTGGGGAGACGCCTGGGCCAAAAGCAGATCCCTCGCTCGCGTACCAACGCGCGCACTTGCGGCGCTGCGTTGTGGACTGCCCCTCGCTCGTGATGACAGCGTCTTCAAATCGGAGCAGTCTTTGAGATCGTGGCACGGAAAGCATTTGCCACTTCATTCGAAAAAACGGTTGCTGAGAATTCGGTCGGCAGGCGAGGGTTGATTTTTGAAGAACGATCGTCACAGCCGCACGCAAAACAGGCGTGTATGTATTCTACCGCACGAGTAAAGAGCCTACTCGGAGAGATCCCTCGCTCAGGATTCCGCGCGCGACGAGCAGATGTCTCGCGTTCGTTTTCAGGCTCTTTATCGCGCGGCCTGAGTTCTCTGTACCAAGCCCCAGGGTTTGCCTACGAGAAATTCGGGATTGGCGTCTTTCCGCGGCGTGTACTTTTGGACGCGGCCCGTTCTCACTTCAGCCGTGTAGAGAGTTCCATCCGTGTCCGTGACGAATCCATGCACGCCCCACATGCAGCCCTGACAGGTGCCAAACGTGCCCCAGGAGTAGAGGTAATGCCCGTCTTCATCATACGCATTTAGCTTGTTTGAGCCCTGATCCGCGGCCCAGAGAATGTGATTCTGGCCCATGTAGATGCTGTGGATGTTCATAGGCGGTCGCGGGCCCATATCCCACTGGTCCAGGAACTTGCCGTTTTCGTCGAATTTCTGCACGCGGCCATCGTTGCGGTCGTTGATGAAAACGAAGTGCCGTTCCGGATCGATGGCGATTCCGTGGACGCTGCTGAAATAGCTCGGGCGCTTTTCATTCGGCGGAGTTCCCTTTTCGCCCCACTGGAAGAGCTTCTTGCCATTCTTGTCATACTTAATGACTCGCGTGCCGTCGTAGCCGTCGCACAGATAAAAACTGCCATCGGGCTCAAATGCCATGAAGGTCGGCCGCGCGAAGTGCGTGTCGTCAGTGCCCGGCACACCTGGCGTACCCAGCGTCAGAATGCGCTGTTTGCCGTCGTGGGTGAATTTGCTGACGAAGTGGTTATCGGCGTCCACAATCCAGACGGCCTTGTCCGGATCGTAGGGGCTGACTTCAATGTCATGTGGCCGTCCCCAGATTTTGTCCCATTGGGTCCAGTCTTCGACGACGTTGCCGTTGCGATCCAACACGACAATTACATGGTCCCAGCGCCAGTCGACGCCTGGCCGGCCTTCGTGTCCATCCGAAACATCGGGGCAATTCGGGTTTCTCGGCATTCCCGGAGGATTTTGCAGGCCTCCACAGCTAGGGGTCGCACTTGCGGTCTCGCGCAGCGGTAAGCCCATGCCCACAGGGAACTTGATGCTAGGGCCAATCTCAGGAAGCCACCTGGTCTTCAGATTCTTCGGAAGCTCAGGCAATAAGCCTTTCTGCGCTACAAACACCCGATCAGGAGTTTCCGGGAAAACGTAGGTCGCCTGCGAGTACGTCCACCCCTTCAGGTCGGGAAGGCTCTCCGCCAGCGGCTTCGGCCAATTCGACACCGGATCGTAAGGCCCAAACACATCTTCTCCGCCCTTTTGTCCGGGAACGGCCGCGAAGCCGTCGCCGGGCACCTTCTTTATCTGGCCCTGGAGCAGACCGATCCGGTTGCTTACCAGGCCGGTCGCTAGTAAAGCGATGCTGATAACCGCAAGTTTTAGCGCCTCTCGGTTCATCCCACACCTCCGCTTCGAAATCGATGGGCTTTCCGGAAATCGTGCCACGAGTCAGGTCATAACGTGACACTCGCCAGACACTCAAAACTGCGCCAAACCTTACGCCCGCAGTACCCGCAAGTCAATTGTGGCAATCCGACTCGGCCGCGAAAGGCAGTGCAGAGACTGTTGTGTGCGATGTTAGTAGCAGCTTGAGACGTCAGTAGCAGCTCGAATCGTCGGAAAAAACTCCGCTGACGATCATCGAACTTAAGAAGCGACCGCACTTTGTGATTTTTGCCAACGCTTGGTCATTCTGGAGTGAGTTAGGGTCGATCGTCCTGGCCGCGTTCAAAGCCTGGCGTTCGCCGAGAACAGTGTTTGCCCAGTCCGTAAGAAGCTCAAACTCGTGCTGAAGAACCTGGAGCGCCTGACGATCCGGATCAGCGGATGCGGCCAGCGCAGCTTGCATTAGGTCCGCATCAATGCGGTCGTGATAATCCTGAGACCAAGTTCCGGCCACAGGCAATCCTGAGCTCACTACAGAACCGATCGCGCCTTTCCATTCCCTCATTTCAGCCAAAGTGAAGACAGCGATCTTCTGAAAGTCTTTCGACATGCCCTCCTCAATTTCTTGGGCTGGCGATGAAGACGATGTGGGAAGCGTGAGCGAAACCTGGTTTCCCTCAAAAGTAACCGACCCGCCGATGCCTTTAGCCAAGCCCTCGATGTCTACGTAGGAGCGCCCTTGGACCTGGACCACGCCTGCATCCACGGCATTGCCGTTAACGATGAGAGTTTTAGTTGGCGCGTCTTGAGCGACCGTTTCCGAGACGAACAGAAGGAGTCCCAGGCTGAAGACAGACAGAAAGAATTTGCCAAATTGGTTCATGGTATTTCACCTTTTTCGGATGTGTTCTCCGGCGGTCCCAGCAATGCCACCAAATCGACAGAAGCAACACACTTCCACGTTACACCACCATGTTATACCTCGATGCCTGCGCGGTGGGCCTCTAAGTCCGCGAGTCCACGCTTTACAGAGCGCCGAAGGCCCGTCGTGTTAGATGGTCGGGCGAATGCGAAGGTAGCCGCGCGCAAAAGCAGTTGACGAATCGGGACTTGACCGATCTCATTACTTGCGAGCTTGCGTTGGGGAGATGATTTTGGTCTAAAACCAGTCGCTGCGATATGCCAGCCACCAACTTAGTAAGCCGATCGGAATCGTCGCAGCCAGTGCCCACCACAGTGGCAGGCTGAAATCCGCGACGACACCTAAGACGGTGAAAGCGGTCCAGAAGACTTTCCGTTCCATTCCAGCATTCTAGACCCCGATTTATTCTCGATTACATTTACGTACGACAAGGTTGTTCTAGACGCACGGGGTAGACCTTCCCAGAATGCCGTTTCTCAGGCTTAGCAATACAACGAGCGACGATTTGAGGTTGACGGATGGGGGAGGCAGACGTACGGTCTTACGCTCACGTAGCTGAAAGTGGAAATTCCGATTGAATCTTGTATCTCGAAAGAGGGTGCACCGTGCCACGCCTGCCAGTCATCGCCGTATTCATCCTCAGCTTTTTCCCGTCGGCAGCGCTCGCCCAGAGCAACCCGCGGTATCTACCGCTTGGACCTGCCGACGCAGCGCTCTACACGCCCAACACGGGGCCGGCCCCGCACGTCGGCGTGCTGGTCATCCACCGAACGGCCGATTACTTACGGCACCCGGCCTGCACCGAGCTCTCGCGTCGCGGCTTCATGGTGTTATGCATGAACACGCGCTTTACGAACAACGAGATGCTGGTGCGCTTCGAGGAGCTCGCGCTCGACGTCAAGGCCGGCGTGCAGTTCCTGCGCGCCCAGCCCGGGATTACGAAGGTGCTTTTGTTCGGGCACAGCGGCGGTGGGCCGACGACGAGTTTCTACGAGGCCGTCGCCGAGAGCGGCACCGCTTTTTGCAAGGCACCGAGCAAGCTCGTGCAGTGCACCGACGAACTCGCCGGACTCCCAGCCGCCGACGGGATCGTCTTCGCGGACGCGCATCCGGGGAACCCCGTCAACGTGCTGCGCGGTCTCAACCCATCGGTGATCGACGAGACGAACCCGCCGTCGCCGCGAGTGAATACCGCGCTCGATCCGTTCGATCGGAAGAACGGCTTTGACCCGAGCGGGAGCTCGCACTACTCGGCCGACTTCCAGAAAAGCTACTACGCGGCGCAATCCAAGCGCATGAACGCGCTGATCGACGCGGCGCTCGCCAAGCTCGAACGGATGAAGCGCGGCGACTACGCGTACCCAGACGACGACATCATCGTGATGCCGCGGGGCGGCAACCCGGGTGCCGGTCCGGGCGCTGCCGCGGCGCTGTTCGATTACGACACCGACATTCCCGAGATCTTCGGCACCGCGCGACCGGAAAAGTTGTTGCGCAACGACGGGTCAATCGTGACCCAGGCCGTCACGTCGGTGTACGTCGCTGAGCCGCGGCTCGCAGCCCTGCACCGGACGTTCGACGCCGGGACCAAGGTCCTGAGCATCCGTTCGTTCTTGAGCGCCAACGCTGTGCGCTCGACCAATAGCCTCGACGGGATTGACGACTGCTCGAGCAACAACTCCACCATCTGCGCGGTACGTTCGATCCGGGTCCCCGAGCTGTTCGTCGCGATGGGCGCGCACTATTTCGTCCGCGACACCGAGCATGAGTACGATGCCGCCACGACCAGGGACAAGGATATGATCGTAATCGAGGGTGCGACACACGGCTTCACGCCGTGCACTCGTTGCGAGACGACGCCCGGCCAGTACGCCAACTCAGTAAAGAACTTCTTTGACTACGTCCACGACTGGATTGCCAAACGGTACTGAAGGTACCCGCAGAAGGCTTGCAGTTCCCGAGAAGCCGTGCCAGCTCAACCGGCCTCTCGGAAGGTGGCCCGACTCGCGAAAAGCCTGTTAATGGGATGGTCCGCCCGAGAATGCCGTTTGTCAGGACTTAAGCAGTCCGATGCATGCTACAAGATGCTACGAGCGTCAGTTTGCCGAGGGTTCCTCGACATAGTCTATGACGAGGAACTGGATCGGGCCGATTTGAGGTTCCAGCCTGAGGCCGAGCTGTTCTTTGATCGCCTCGATAGATGTTGGCCCTGTGAGGTCGCGCTGCGAGACTACACCCGGTGATGAGGAGCCCCTGATTTGTTGCGTAAACTCGATGGCGAAATCGAACATTCCAGTGAGTCCCGTCTTATCCAATACCGGCCTGTCCACTCCGTCCCCATCACCCATCGAACTCGCAATCAGTTCCATCGAGACATTGCGTGCACCTGTACGAACGCGGCCCGGTTTGCTCGGGGGCATCCCTACAACTCCGCCGCAGGTAGCCGGGAACCGGCTGTCGAAGAACTGTGGCGGGGCGGTTGGTGCGGGGGAAGGCACTTGCGGCGTGGTTGGACACGGCGAGTCATCCACATGTCTCTGAAGCAGAGGCCCCAGTCTTCCGGGTTGGTCCACAATCAACGCGAAAACTGGAACCTGCCGATTCTCGTAGTGTACTGCCAGCCTGAACCGATCAGCGAGTAGGGACTGCATCATCAGGCGCATTTGGTCTTTCGTCGGATTTCCTTGCGCGCGCCCCTGAATGTCAAAACGATCGGTGGTCGCCCATTTCGGCAATTGCGAGAGCAAGAACTGGTCCTGATTTTCGGTAAGTTTGTATGCGAACTCTATGTACGCAACCAGTGGCAAGTTCGTCGCTCTGAACAACCCTCCATTGGGGACGTAGACATCGCCGGGCCCGAGCGGGAAGTTGGAACCCATGGGGTAGGGCGGGGCGGGCGTTTTTCGCGTGACGGAGCCAATATCGAACGCCATCTTGCCGCCTGCTGCCTTCTGCCAATCAGGCACCGGCGATGGGGAAAGCGTTTGCGCCGAACACAGCGACACACACACCGCGCTGGTTAACGTGGCTAAAGCTGAATTCAGAAAGAGCCTTCGTCCGGAGCCCGTATGCGTGAAGGGGGTTCTGATCATCGGGTTCAGCCTCCGAGATTCCAGCCGATGAGCCCAAATCGAGGCGATTATATGTCAAGTCCTGAGAAGTCTTGTTCGTAGACTGGCCGGGCCTGGAATCCGTGTCCGAGAAGACCGTTTCTAGGGTCCTATCCTGTTGCAATAACGAAAGCCAATACCTCTTTCGGCAATATCGAACACACGCGTCTGAATCTGTCGTGCTGGACTCATACAATGGTTTCAGCGCAGCAACCTTCATCCATCGAGCCATACACTCGCCCCAAAAAGGGGAGCACATATGAAATTGTGCACGACTATCGCGATAGTGGCGTTAATTGCCACGCCCGCTGTTCTTGAGGCGCAGGCAACTGATGCTGACACGGCTGGCTGGAAAACATACCGAAACGAATCCGGCGAATATGAAATTAAATACCCTAACGCTGTGTCCCTGAGCATACCCAGCAGAAACCCTTGCGCAGATGGGAAGTGCAAAGCGATAGAAGAGGTGATGCTGATGGGTTCGGATTCTACGGACGGAAAAGCCAGCATCAAATCGTTGTCATTTATTATTCAAAGAGGTATCAATCCTCAGCATCTACCTATTCAGCGATGGTATGAAGCCTTATCGCATAGGCCGGTCCGGCCGGATTCGGAAACCGTCATTACTGCGGGCGGCAAACCCGCGATTCGCCGGGGGCCGTTGGTCAAAGCAGTAACCGTGCATACCGTCGACGGAAAGACAGTTTCAGAGAGCGAAGGCATGGTGCCGGACAATACGGTTTATGTGCCGCTCAACGAAACAGACGTACTGACGATTTCCAGCCAATCAAGTTCGGCCTTGAGCGAGACTTATGCCAAGGTTCTCTCGACACTAACGTTCACCAAGTAGAGTTCAGACTGCATTTTCCTAATACCCCGCAGGGCATTGTCAAACATCCTTGATTTCACGGAGCAGACCGCTGGTCACGTCGTAGACGAAGCCACGGGCGTCAACCGTCTTGGGAATCCAGGGATGGGTGCGAAGCTTTTGCAATTGTTTGCGCACATTTTCTTCGATGTTTTGGAAGGCGTAGAAAAACGATGGAGCAACGACGGCCGTTCCGGTGCGATTCTCGACTCTCGTGCGCAAATCCTGTTCGCTGGTGTGCATCAAACCGCAATCGGTGTGATTGATCACCATAATTTCCTCGGTGCCCAACAGATAGTGCGATACCACCAGCGAGCGCAAGGTGTCGTCCGTGACGATGCCTCCGGCGTTGCGGAGGATATGCGCATCTCCCGTTTTTAGACCCAAGGTGCGAATCGAGAGACGGGTATCCATACAGGTTACGACTGCGAGCTTGCGCTCGGGACGCGGGGTCAGTTTGCGCAATTCATGCGTGCGCGAATATATTTCGTTTGCGGCGATGACTTCGTCGATCACGCTCATTGCCGGGAGCTGCCCTTCGTTACGGCTTGCTGTGCGTTACGTTCACAATGAGCTTTGAACCAATCGAGGATCTGCCCGCCGGTGGTAAACATCACTCCCTCTTTGGCCGCGAGATCGTCCAGCATTTGTTCGAAGTACCCGATGCGGTGCGGCACCCCGTGCAGATAGGGATGGCAGGCAAGCGCCAGGACGCGAGCCTGTTCCGGCCCTTCGAGCAAATAACGGTCGCAGGTTGCCACGGCACGCTCGAGAAGCTCGGCTGACGGCCGCTTTTCGCTGGCCATCAAAACTACGTCATTGACTTCCACCGAGTAAGGCACGCTGTAAAGCGGTCCTTCTTTGGTTTTGATGACGACTGGCTGATCATCCAGCACCCAATCAACCGTGTATTCCACGCCGGCCGCAACCAATAGCTCCGGGGTGCGATGCGTCTCGGTGAGTCCCGGCCCCATCCATCCACGGGGCTTCGCCCCGGTGAACTTCTGGATGATGGCCACGGTCTGCTGAATGGCCTCTTCTTCATTGGGCATGGCATGCATGGGCTTCTGAATGATGTTGTGGCCCATAAATTCCCAGCCCGCATCGAGCGCCGCCTGGCATACACGCGGGTAGCGTTCGATCACCGATGCGTTAATGCAAAACACCGCTTTCAAGCCCCGGCGGTCGAGAGCTTCTTTCATTCGCCAGAAGCCAATGCGCATTCCGTATTCCGCCCAGGTCCAATTGGGAACATCGGGGATGAACACTTTTCCCTGCGGCGGCGTGAGTATGGTGCGCGGCAAAGCTTCGTCAGGATCCCAGACTTCCACTGTCACCAGCGGCCACACCGCCACCGTCTTGTTGTTGGGCAAGCGCAACGGCTTGCGGTCGATGATGGCGCTGTACTCGACTCTTTCCCACAGCTTCATGTGCTGCTCCTCTCGTGCTGTGCAGTGTAGTAAAAAGCGAATGCATCGAGAAAGGCAGTTTTCGGAATTCGCGTTTGTCGCGGGTCGTCTTCGAATCAAATTGGGGGAAGGCCTACTCTACTTCCTCCGCACTTTTGGCTTAGTGAGAGCGTATTATGTATGCGGCCGCATCGGCTGCTACTCCAACGTCAGCGAATTATCGGGGCGCAGCCAGCTGCACGTCTTAACCCGCAATCGCGCGCACACCTTGCCGGGAGGGCCGCCATGCCCATCAGAACAACGGTTCGCCATCTTGGAGGCGCAATCGGCCTCCTTGCTCTGCTAGCGCTACCCTCGCCATCCCAGGATCATGACCGCAGCAAGATCCCAGATCAATACAAGTGGGATTTGACCGCGATTTATCCCACGGACCAGGAGTGGCGTAACCAAAAAGAGAAGCTCGCCGCCGAGCTGCCCAAGCTTCGGGAGTTCCGTGGCACGCTTGCCTCTTCCGCGCAGCGATTGGCCGATGCCCTAGAGACACGCAGCCGGCTGGACAAGGAGCTGAAGCGGCTCACAGCGTATGCCAGCTTGAGCTCGGACCAGGATACTCGCGTGAGTACCTATCAGGGCATGAAGCAAGAAATGCTTCAGTTTTCATCCACCTTCGATTCGGAAGCGGCGTACATCCAACCGGAGATTCTTAAGATCGATAGTGGCACGCTCAACAGATTCGTCGCTCAAGAACCGCGACTCCAGGTTTACCGGCATTATCTGGACGACGTGACCCGGCGGCGGGCCCACACCGGCAGCGAATCAGAAGAAAAGTTACTGGCCAGCGCAAAAGTCATTTCCAGCGGCCCGAACGATGCCTACAGCATCTTTTCGAATGCCGACTTTCCTTATCCGTCAGTAGTTTTGAGCGATGGGAAGACCGTCAAGCTGGACGCCTCCGCATACGAGCTTCACCGCGCTTCTGCCATTCGGGAAGACCGGGAGAAGGTCATGGCCGCATTCCTGGGCGCGCTAGGCGCTTATCGGGGAACGTTTGGAAGCATGATGAATACGAATGTTCAGGCGTCTATCTTTTACGCGCGCGCTCGCAAGTATGAGAGCAGCCTGGAAGCTTCTTTAAACGACTCCAACATACCGACCTCGGTTTACACCAAGCTGCTCGAGGGAGTGAACCGCAACCTTCCCACGTTTCATCGCTATTTGCGGCTTCGCAAACGCATGATGGGCCTGGCCGATCTGCATTACTACGACCTCTATGCGCCCCTGGTGAAATCGGTTGATACGAAATATTCGGTGGAAGAGTCGGAGAAAAACGTCCTGGCGGCGCTCACACCACTGGGATCCGAATATTCAGCGGGGCTCAGGCGCGCGTTTTCCGAACGTTGGGTCGACTTCTACCCCAGCGATGGCAAGGCATCCGGAGGCTACATGAACCCGGAGGCCTACGACGTTCATCCGTACGTCCTTTTGAATCACAACGACGAGTACGACGACATGAGCACCGTGGCCCATGAATTGGGTCACACCATGCAAAGCTACTTTTCGAATAAGACGCAGCCTTACCCGCTGGCTTTCTATCCTATTTTCGTGGCCGAGGTTGCTTCCACGTTCAACGAAACCCTTCTGATCGATCATATGCTCGAGACCATCACGGACACCGACACGAAGCTTTCGTTGCTGGGCAGTTACCTGGAAAGTATGAGGACAACCGTGTTCCGCCAGGCGCAGTTTGCGGAATTCGAACTGCGCATGCACGAAATGGCCGAAAAAGGCGAACCGCTAACCGGAGACTCGATATCGAAGCTTTACAGCGAGATTGTGAAGAAATACTACGGACACGATCAGGGGATCTGTAAGGTGGATGACTACGTCGGGTATGAATGGGCCTTCATCCCTCATTTTTATTACAACTTCTATGTCTACCAGTATGCCACTTCGTTTGCAGCCTCTTCGGCGTTGGCGGAGAAGGTGTTGTCTCGCCAACCGGGCGCCACGGAGCGCTACCTGCGATTCATTTCCGCCGGTGGGTCAAAATATCCAATAGAGCTGCTCAAAGATGCCGGGGTCGATATGACGACGGACGAACCGCTCGAGCTCACCGTGAAAAAGATGAACCGCGTCATGGATGACATCGAAGCGCTGCTCGCGCAAAGGAAGTAAGAACGCGCCGGGGCGCGCGTAGGCCGGCGACGTGCTGCGGGGGTTTAGTTCGCGCTTACGCTACGTCGCGATTTAGTCTCCGGATTCGCCAGAGAATCCGCTCCGGCACGATGGCGCGCTTGGGCTCCGTGAGCTCCCGAACGTCCATCCTTCCTCCTCGGCGGCAGGTAACCTGAAATACGTGCCCGTAAGGGGAGCTCACTTCAAAAACACCGTCCGCGTTGCGGAGAGCTTCTACCGGACTTTTGACCTCTATGGCGCCATCGGCTGTATCGATCATCGCAGTCTCTCCCGGAAAAGGAAAAGATCGACCGAAAATCTAAGGGCGGGAGTGGGAAACTAAGCTGATGGGGTAGAGCTGTCAAGAGTCGCAGCCGTGCATTGCTGTGGATAGCTCTGAATAGCTGTGCATATCTGAGGAAATCCGCTCACAGCTATCAATGGTCGTATCGGCGCGAATTCGTTCGGCTTCGCTATCGCTCCAACACCGATCTCCCTTGATTTGCGCTGAGCCGCTCGCGGGTAGGCCGGGAGCTCTCTCAGCTTGCGATTGCCTGCCAGCGGCTCACGAGGGTGAGCAAGAACCGATCATACTGTGGCTACTGGTGTCGCCGACCCTAACGGTGTCCGCGATCTCCACGGTCCCCGCGATCCCCGCGATCCTGTGGCATCGGCGCCGTACGAGTGGGGTTGAACTCCGTCTTTGGGGTGTGGTCCAGGGCGCAGTAGTCTGCCCAGGATTGCGCCACTGATTTAGGTTCAATCTTCGGGCGCGGTTTCGATTCGTGGTCTCCGGCATTTCTTTGATTGTCCATCCCAATATCGTAATCGGTGATGACAGTGGTGTCGAGCGTATTTGTGAGCGCCAGGCGTACGCTTATTTCCAGCTGTGTCATAAACCCGCTCCGCAGCGTTCTTCACTCCGGCAGGGGGCGGCCTTTGGTTTCAGGCACGAACCAGGGCACGATGAGCCCCAAAACATAAATCAGGCCAAGAGTCATGGCGCCGCGCGAGATGCCTCCAAACTTCTGGATCATGCTTCCCGCCAAAATCGGGAAGAACCACGCGAGCACTCGAGTGCCGTTGAATACAAAGCTCGCCGCAGTCGAGCGCACACTGCTGGTGAACAGTTCCACCGGATAGATGGCCATCCAAGAATACGCCAGCCCCAGAGTGAAGAAGCCGTTGATGTACGCGACAAACATCATGGATTCGACGGAGTGAGTCCACATGTATGTGACTGGCGTCATCAGCAGCGCGCCGGCATACGTGAGGAAAAGAAAGCTCCTGCGGCCTATGGCATCAATCAGGAAACCCGAGACCAAGTAGGCACTGACCGCGCCAATCGTATACAGAATCGCGGCGCGGTTGCCCCACTCAGCAAAATTGGCATAGCCCTGGGCCTTGGCGATTTGCTCGGTGTACGACGGCAGAAAAGTGGAGATCGCCCACCAGCCAACTATGCTGGCCAGCGACATGATAAACATCAGCAGCACGCGGCGACGGCTCTCGCGCTCGCGGAAGATCTCCGCCAGAGTCAGAGGGCGATGGGCTGTTTTGTCGATCGCTGTTTGACTCTCTTCGGTCGCCGCCCAACGTTTTTCACGAATAGCCTTCAGCCATCGCTCGGATTCATTAATGGCGCGGCGAATGTAAAGTGTGAAAAGTGCGGGAATCGCGCCGACCACGAACATCAAGCGCCAGGACTGAGGTCCCAAGGGATTGATCCGGCTGATTGCCCACCAGACCAGCGCGGCCAGCAGAGTTCCCCACCCAAAGCCGGATTGCAACAGGCCGGCGCCTTTGGGCCGGGCACGATCGGGCCAGGTTTCAGCCAGCAGCGTTACGCCGGTGCTCCACTCACTGCCCATGGCCAGGCCGGTAATGAACCGCAGAGCCGCGAACATAAAGAATGTCTGGCTCAAAGCGGTGATGCCGCTGAACAGGGCGTAAAAAAACACCGACCAGATCATCATTCGCTTGCGGCCCACGTAGTCGGCCAGAATTCCGCCGATCAGGCCGCCCGTGCCCCAGCCGAGCAGCGTTACACCGATGGCAGTGCCTGCCCAAATCGGAGCCGACTTCAGTTGTTCGGGCGGCAATAGCGCCCGGAGTGCGAAGGGGAGAGCGACCACCAGCGCGTATGTCTCGTAGCCGTCGAAAATCCATCCGAGAAAGCTGGCGGCGAGTATGCGCCAGTGCGTTGCGGTGAGATCGGTATACCAAGGCAGCGACGCCGATCGGACTGAAGCCACAGAGTTCATGAATTCTTCTACTCCGATCGGCCACTCAGAAGAAGACTGGGTCGGACCTCAGTACTCGTTCTTCTATTTGCTCGCTTCAGATCTTTGTCGCGCGGGTGAGCAGATAATCCTGCCGAATAATATTCTCCTCGAGATACTCGGCTGCCAGAATCTCGTACTCGCGGCGAAACGCCGCGAGCTTCGCGGGATCGCTCGCACTCAGGGACTCAACCATCTTGATCACCGGTCCCGCTGTTCTCTCGATGGCTTCCCGAAAGTGCTGCGGGCTAAGAGCGGGAACGAGCATGCTCCCGCGATTGAAAACAAGGTCTCTGACCGCGCTGCCCAGCCGCTCCGTCACCATTCGCGGATCGCCCCACTGCATTGGCGGTGAAACGCCCGGCGGCGGAGGCGGAGCATAGCGCGCCGTCAGCGTGAACATACGGCCTACAAAGAGTTCCGGCGGCCAGGTGGAAAACGCAATTGTTCCGGCAGGCTTCAGGACGCGAAGCATTTCGGCGACGGCCACATCAGGACGGGGCGCGAAGATATGGCCGAACTGGCTCAGGACCACATCGAAGGAGCTATCTTCAAACGGCAGTTTCTCCACGTCGCCTTCGCGCCAGTCGACTTCCACGCCGGCGATCCGTGAATTGTCGCGCGCCCGCTCCAGCAAGGCGGGCGTGAGATCCAGACCAGTAACGCGAGCGCCCTGGCGCGCTGCCGTGATCGCCACCACACCTGTTCCGCACGCGACATCGAGAACTCGGACTCCCGCGCGCAGCCTGGCATGCTTCACCAGTTGAGCTGCCGGCGGAGTCGTCAGCTCCGCGAGTGGCGCGAAGTGCGCCCAGCCTAACTTCTGTGCCGCTTTGAAGGAATCGAAAGGATCCAAGTTGGTGGCGAATGCGCTCATTTCAAGAATCCGCCTCCGGCGCGGTAGGCAAGACCATAATGCCGACGGTTTGTAATAGTCAACCGCGGAAGCGCACCGGTCTTGTGGGTGTGGGCCAGCTGAAACCACGGAGAAAACAAAAAGCCGGTCCCGGCGCGCGGTGCGCGGGACCGGCTTATGAGGGCTGAAGTCTTTAGGCGGTGAGGTACATCGTGCTGCCGTTGCGGTTTACCAGGAGAAGAGGTTTGTCTTTCGAGCTGCGCATAGCGCGTTCGAAATCAGACGTATTCTTCACCGGCTGGCGGTTGACCTCCTGAATCACATCCCCGCGGCGAAGGCCGGCTTCGGCTGCTTCGCTGGAAGGATCTACATTCGTCACCACCACGCCTTTCGTGTTGGGCGAAAGTCCGAGGTCGCTCGCCGACTGTGTATCGAGGTTGTCGACCGACACGCCCGATAGCGCGCCGTTGGCGGAGCCGTCGGATTTGTCTTCCGACTTCGAAGCCTGCTCAGTGGGCATGGTATCCAGCTTGACCGCGATTTCGCGCTCGGACCCATTGCGAAGCACCTTCAGTTTCGCATCGCTATCCGGAGCCATCATCGAGATCGTCATGCGCAGCTCATTGCTATCCGCAACGGGCTTTCCGTTGACGTCGAGAATGATGTCGCCCCTCTCGAGGCCGCTCTTCTGCGCGGGGCTGCCGGCGCTCACGTCGGCCACAAGCGCGCCGCGCGCTTCCTTTTCGCCGAACTGCTTGGCGATATCCGGTGTAACGTCTTGCGGGACGATGCCCAGATACGCTCGCGTCACCTTGCCGTGTTCCACGATCTGCTGCATGACGTTGCGCGCCATGTTCGCTGGTATGGCAAAGCCGATGCCCTGATTCCCTTCCGATCCATGAGCGATGATGGCCGTGTTGATGCCAATCAATTCGCCGCGATCATTGATGAGCGCTCCGCCGGAATTCCCGGGATTGATAGGAGCGTCGGTTTGAATGAAGTCTTCGTACGCTTCGATCCCAAGGTGCGACCGCCCGGTGGCGCTCACGATTCCCATCGTGACCGTCTGGCCGACGCCGAATGGGTCGCCGACTGCCAGCGCATAGTCGCCAACTTGAACTTTCGAGGAGTCGGCTATGGTGATGGGCGACAGATTCGTAGCATCAATTTTAATTACCGCGATATCGCTCTTCGGATCGGTTCCGATTACTTTGGCTTTAAACTCACGCTTATCGGCCAGCGTGACAGTAACAGTGCTAGCCCCGTCGACTACGTGGTTGTTGGTGACGATGTAGCCATCCTGCGTCATTACGACGCCCGAGCCGAGGCCCTTTTCCCGCTGTTCCGGCGCTTGACGCGGCGTCCTGAAACGCCGGTTAGAGTCATCACCGAAAAACTGGCGGAACATGGGATCATCCGGCAATTGACCGAAGAATTCGGTCGGAACTTTGGACATTTTCGATGACGCGATATTCACAACTGTGGGTAGCACCTTCTTCACGACGGGTGCGAAACCGGTCTGGCTGTAGCCCTCGTCCGGACTTGCCATTTTCAACGCCAGTGCGTCGTGAAGGTGTTCAAGATGCGTGGCGCTGGCATATCCAACACCGCCTAACGCCGCTACCAGGGCCAGCGAATACACCGCGGCCTTAGGACGCTTCCAAAAGGTTTGATTGCGCATGTAATCTCCTGATTAGAAACTCGATTGGCCACTCTTTCCCGACTGTGTTCAAGGCGGTGGCTACAACCGGTTAGACGGAAGCGCTGCGGAGAGGTTAGCTTCGATTCGACCGATTTGGATGCGGAGGCTATGAATGGCGGAAGCGCGGACTCGCAGGCGTAGTTTCATTCGTCAGCACTCTTTGAGCATCACCTCGGCTGCCGTGCTGGCCCTGTGGATCTATCTGTACAGCCGGTCAAATCCAAGCACCCATATAGGGTCGTTCTTCGGAAATGCCATCGCCGATTGGACTGGTTTGCTGGTGACGGTCCTCGCGACCAAGTACCTTTTCGAGAAAGGGTCTGCCGAAAGCCGGCGTCCGCCTAAGAACTTCATGGGCTCTACGCTGCAGCGCCTGCGCGATCACTCACTGACGATCTTCCTGCTGATTACCGGGCTCGGCTGGGTCCTCTTTTATGCGTCGCTGGATTCGGAGAGCAAATGGGGCCAGGTGGTCGGAAACATTGTTTCTGAGTGGACGCAAATTCTGGGCTTGGTCCTGATGACGAAGATATTGATTGAGCGGCACTCGAAAGAGAGCAACCGATAGAGGCCGGAATATCCTTATCTCGTTTGTCGGGAGCTACCTCCTTCCAGCAGGTCTGTTTCTAGCTTTCGCAGCCAGCGGGCGTGTAGACTCGTTTCAACGGGGAGGCAATGCTGTCTGTCGGGAAGCAATTCGCCGTCGCTGCGATCATAGCGCTAATCGTCGGCTTCATTTCTTGGCCACAGCCGGAAACTGGCTTTTACACGATTACCCTCAAAAACAGAGCATATGGTTTTGGCGCGGAGTATTGGGCATTCTCGATAGGCGCGATATTCGCCGTGCTCGCTGCTGCGTATTATTGGTTCCCCATCGTTTTTACCCATGCCCTGAACAGCCGAATGAGCAACTTACATTTTTGGCTGAGCGCCTTTAGTGCGGTTGGGTTCTTGATTTTGGCACCGGGCATTACATTCATTGCACGGCGCAGCGCACTCGTATCCGAAGATCACGCTGTCATTACAACCATAGCCTTTGCGTTCCTCTCATTGCTGTTTTTTTTGGTTGGGCAATCAATTTTTGTCATTAATTGCTTTTGGAGCGCTCTTTACGGTGCCTAATTTTCGATAAGTGATGTGAGGAATAGCGGCGTTAGCTTCCGGCTTTCAGCTTGATTTCCGCCGTTTCGCCTTTTACTTCAATCCTGGTGCCAAAGGGCTTTGACTCGTCGGCCAGGCGCTGGAGGATGTACCCCGCTCTCGAACCAGTCGCCGGCGCGGGCAAGCCGCGTGTATCGAGGAACTGGTTATTGGTGTACTCGCTGTGAACATCGGGCTGGCCCTCGCCGATAACATTCAAGACGATGGGGCGAAGCGAAATTGATCTTAGAGTCTTTTGTTGGGCGGCGCCCTGAAACTCGACGGTCGCGATCACGCTCTCCCAACTCATGGGTTCGTCGATGTAAGTCAACGTCGGCGGCGCATTGTAAATGAAATTGCCCAAATCGTAGAAGATCGGGCGGCCGCGATAGATCTCCACGCCGTGCAGAAGAGGCGCGCCGTGCATGACGATGATGTCCGCGCCAGCGTCGATCTCCTGGTGGGTCCACTTAACCAGCCAATCATTTGGGGCCAGCCGTTCGGGCATGCCTTCGGTAAAGATCGTCGCGAACGAATGATTTGCGAATACGTGGTTATGTTGGTAAACGATCACGACGTCTGCGTGCTGGCGGGCATCACGAATGCTTTGCAGGATGCGCCGCGAATCTTCCGGATTGGGCGTGTTCGGTAGCGCGCCGGGCAAGTCGTTGGTCGCCTCGTTTTCTTTGTCGCCGGCTTCCACGCGCAGCTCATTTACGCCGGGGCGGTCTGCGGTGGCGCTTCCTCCAGAAGCAATCAGGCCTGACGCGCTGGCGATCAGCGCAATGGTTCCTTTCGGCGTGTGTAAATAGCCCGGCGCGGCAGCTTCAACCAGGTTGTTTCCGGTTCCAGCGTGAACGATCTTCCGCTTGTCGGCCTCGCGAAGCGTGTTCTGAATGCCCGTCACCTTCAGATCGAATGCGTGATTGCCGGATAAGGCCACCAAGTTAAAGCCGAAAGTCTTCAGCGCATCGAACGCTTCAGGTGGAGTGAGAAATCCCCTGCCCTCCTGGACCGTCTCACCCTTTTCGGCGACCGCGGATTCGAGGTTGGTAAAAATGACGTCGCCCTTCAGCATTCCTTGAATCACCGGCACCGCCGCCGGCGCGGTCGCGCGGAGATCCGACCGGATCATCGACTGCCCGGTCAAAGTGATCGTGATCGCATTCGGCGTGCCGGTCGATTGGGCGAGCACAGCAGCGCCCATCGCGCAGAGGAGCGCGAACAGAACGGCGAGGCACGCCATTCTCGCGAACCGGCCAGTCTTAAACGTTGTGGCCATTGGAGTGATCTCCTTCATGGGTCGAACAGACGGAAATTACACTATCGTCGGGTAATTACAAAGTGGCATCGCGAAACCCAGTAAAGCCTGATAAGCCGGTGAGCCGGTTGAGGACTTAAGCGCTTCTTAATACGAATCGGTACAGCCTCATCGCACCGGCCCTGAATCCTAGGGTGAACTAACTCGGGTCAAGTATGAGGATCGTTCCATGGCCAATATTGGAGCACGGCTCGCCGTGCTGTCACTCGTCACGGGATTGGCTGTGCTCGCCCCCGCACGAGCACAAGAAAAAAAGATCAAGAGAGAAGATCTGCCTCCTGCTGTTGAGAAAACGGTCGCTGCACAAAGCCATGGCGCCGCGATCAAAGGCTTCTCAAGCGAGGTCGATGAGGGCAAGACACTCTACGAAGTCGAATTGACGGTGAACGGGCACGGCAAAGATATCTCGATGGATAAAGAGGGCAAGATCGTCGAAGTGGAAGAGGAAGTGGCAATAGATTCATTGCCGCCGGAAGTCAAAGCCGGGCTTACGAAAGCAGCAGGCAGCGGGACGATTACCAAAGTAGAGTCCCTGACGAAAGGCGGCAAGCTCGTTGCTTATGAAGCAGACGTGAAGAATGGATCGAAGCGCTCGGAGGTGCAAGTGGGACCGAATGGAAACAAACTAGCGCATGAAGAGTAAGGGTGTGGCGCGAACCGAGAATAAGTATTGATTGGGGGAGTTTGCAGAGCGGGAAACGGGAATCCAGCCAACGTGCAAAGGAGGCATTAATGAAACGATGTGCGTTTTTGATCGCATTGATTTTCCTGGGAGTCTCATGGGCTTCAGCTGTGCTGACCCAAACTGATTCGCACAAAGGGAGCTCACACGATGGCTCCGGCCAAGGCGCAAGTTACAGCGTCCGTACCTTGGCGCTCCCCGACAACAATGCAGGCGATGTTTCCATGGATTACATCGGTTATGACCCAAGTACGAATTCGGTCTGGGTGCCGGGAGGAAATACCGGCGCCGTCGATGTCGTCGATGCCGCCACCGGCAAGGTGAGACAAATTCCAGGCTTTCAAACCAAAGAGGTGGAGGGCCGTAATGGCAAGCGCACATTCGGTCCTACTGCCGTCAGCATCGGTGAAGGCGTCGTCTACATCGGCAACCGCGGAGACTCGAGCGTCTGCGCCTTCGACGCTCACACTTTGATGCGCGGCGCGTGCGGCCACCTGGACTCCGTCCCCGATGGGGTTGCATATGTCGCGCCGACAAAGGAAGTCTGGGTAACTACCCCCGGCGAGAAGGGCATCCGCATACTCGACGCCAAGACGCTGGAGGAAAAGGCGAAGCTTACCTTCGACGGCAATCCCGAGGGATATGCCGTGGATCCCGTGCGTGGACGCTTCTACACCAACATGGAAGATCTGGACAAGTCGCTGGCCATTGATTTGAAGACTCATAAAACTGTTGCGACCTGGAATCCATCGTGCGGCAAAGAAGGTCCTCATGGCCTGGGGTTGGACGCAAAGGCCGGCCACTTGTTTATCGCTTGCAGTACGCTTGCGGAGGTAATGGACGCCGGGCACGACGGCGCCATTCTTTCGAAGGTTGATACCGGCGATGGCGTCGATGACATTCACTACGAGCCCGCGACGCACATGCTGTATGTAGGCGCTGCTGCTGTGGCTAAGCTAACCATCGCCCGCGCAGACGATAAAGGTAAACTCACCATCGTCGCGCAGGTGCCCACTCAAGAGGGCGCTCGCAACGCGGCAGTCGCCAAAGACGGGACTGTCTACCTGGCCCACGGAGGCCGGACAAAACTGAGCGCGCTGGTCGTCGCTTCGCCCAGCGGGAAGTAAGTTTCAGTTCACCAATAAGAGGCGGGAGCACTCTGTGTTCCCGCCTATCTTCTTGTCACGATGTCTGCGATGGGGTTTGATCGAGCTTCTTTCACGGGACTGCGCTGCGGATCGCGCTTTTTGCGTCCTTGACAATTTGCGCGGCGCATTTCGCGAGGGCATCGTCCCGGCAGGACCCCGTGCTTTCGCCAAGATTCTGACCGTCCGATGCCAGTTTCGCCGTGTAGAGCACCTGAGTTCGCCCGCCGACCGGCTGCGATCCGACATTGCTGGGGAGCGTTATAACCAACGTCCCTGGCTTTGTCCCGCTGCTCAAGTGAAAGTCTGCAGACGACCTGAGCGCATCTTTGAGCGCGTCTCTGAGCCTGGCAGTCAATTCATCATCGCCACCACCCCAGACCTCGACTGGTTTACCGCGTTCTACCGATGCCGGGACACGATCGTATGCTGCAAAACTTTGAATTTGTCCCGGCTGCGGCGAGCGATAGACCGGCCGCTGGTTTTCCGCTGCACCTGCGCTTTGTGATGAGCTTGGTTGCAGGGAGCGAAAGATCGGCTGCTGGACCGGCTGGTTTTCCGGTTCGAACGTTACGCCTTGAGCGGGCTGTGGCTGCGGCCGGGGGCGGGGCCATGGCTGCGGAGGCTGTGGGTTTGAGAACAACGTTTTTCAGGCTGTTTTTCTGTTGGCGCTTCGGTGAAGGTGATCTCACGTGGCCTTGAGAAAATGACATAGGCCAATATCACAATGCCGACGACGGAGAGGATTCGAGTAATCATGTGCGGATCAGTCCCTCATCGTTGTGTCCTGAACGCGGTTTCGGCGTTGGAACAGAGCGCAACACCGCGCGTTAACCTTGGATGGCGCGGAAAATACGCCTGGCCGGAAGCGATGTCAAGAAAAATGTACTATGTCATAACTTACGTTTATGGAACACCTGTGTAGGCTCTGTGGGCATTCGACGGAACACCTCGGGCTTTCTTTGGATCGATACATCATCAAACGCGATACGCCATTTCATTGAAAATGGACGGCGAGAAATGCAAGCAACGCACAAATTCCTTCATAACGCCTTCGTTGTTCCGTTTTCGATCTGTCGTTCTTGGGTCGTTCCATTCCGCACATCGGCTACACTCGGAGCATGCCCGAAGTATTCGTCAAACGGACCCGTTTTCCTGTCTCCGCCGAGCGCCTCTTTGCCTGGCACGCCGAACCAGATGCACTAGAAAGACTGATGCCGCCGTGGGAGCAAGCTCGCGTGGTCCGGCGCACTGGCACGATTCGCGACGTCGGCTCGCAAATCGAGATTCGCGTTCGTATAGGTCCTTTTTGGCGTGCCTGGATCAGCGAACACACCGCATGCCAGGAAGGACGCATGTTTCGTGACCGCCAAATTAAGGGACCATTCGCAGCTTGGCAGCATACACACAGCTTCGAGCCCAATGGCCCGTGCGCCTGCTACCTCGAGGACCGCGTGGAATATGCGTTGCCGATGAGTGCCCTGGGAAGGATATTTGCGGGCCGTTTCGTCCGCCGTAAACTCGATCGCCTCTTTTCTTACCGGCACGAATTTACTGCCAAGGCAATCGGCGCGAGCGAGGGTGGAATGACCAACCCCTGATCGGTCGCGTTTTTCCGCCAACTGGCGAGGTAAATGACTTCGCATGACTTCGCGCGCATTCGAGAAGATCTGGCGGCGCTGGAGAGGTGCGGATGCGCAGGCGTAGTCGTTATGTTATTGTTTTTGGCTTGCCCCGAGGCCGTTTGGCGAGCCGAAGGGCTTGCCCTGAGCATCTTTTGCAGGACGAGGGAATGCCCGCAGCCCACAGCGGATCATCCTAAGTCCAGCGCCAAATCCAGGGCCGAATCCAGGGCCACATCATATGAGGTGCAGTTCATGAAATCGTCGTACAACGGGCTATCTGTGCCGCACGATGGCGAGGGCATTCAATTTGTCGGCGGCAACTTCCGCATTCCCGACCGGCCGATTATTCCCTATATCGAAGGTGACGGCACGGGCCGCGATATCTGGAAGGCCTCGCAGCGCGTGTTCGATGCCGCCGTGGAGCACGCGTACGGCGGCAAGCGCCGTGTGGTGTGGTTTGAGGTGTTCGCCGGCGAAAAGGCCTATAACAAGTTCCAGGAGTGGCTGCCGCAAGATACCGTCGAAGCGGCGCGCGATTTTCGCATCGCCATCAAGGGCCCGCTGACCACCCCCGTGGGCGGCGGCATCCGTTCTCTCAACGTAGCCTTGCGGCAAATTCTCGATCTCTACGCCTGCGTGCGGCCGGTGCGCTATTTCCCCGGAGTGCCTTCTCCGGTGAAGCATCCTGAACGCATGAACGTGGTGATCTTCCGCGAGAATACAGAGGACGTTTACATCGGCATCGAGTGGAAATCCGGCACGCCGGAAGTGAAAAAGCTGATCGACTTTCTAAACAAAGAGATGCTCGGCGGCGGCCCGAAGCAGATTCGCACCGACTCCGCCATCACCATCAAACCCATGTCTCCGTTTGGCACCAAACGCCTGGTGCGCCGCGCGATTCAGCACGCGATCGAAAACAAGCGCCGCGTGGTTACGCTGATGCACAAAGGCAACGTCCAGAAATTTACCGAAGGCGCGTTCCGCGATTGGGGCTATGAGATCGCGCGCGATGAATTCCGCGCGCAAATCGTCACCGAGCGCGAGAGTTGGATTCTCGACAATGTCGAGAAGAATCCCGGCCTGAGCGTCGAGCAGAATGCCTCCATGGTCGAGCCGGGTCTGGCGCAAGGGACCGAAAGACTGCGCCAGGAAGTCTATGCCGAAGTGAAACACGTGCTCGATTCGATTTCCGCCACCCACGGCAAGGGTCAGTGGAAGCAGAAGATCATGATTAACGACCGCATCGCCGATTCCATCTTTCAGCAGATTCTGACCCGCGCTGACGAATATCAGGTGCTCGCAACCCCCAATCTGAATGGGGACTACATCTCAGACGCTGCGGCCGCGCAGGTCGGCGGCCTGGGCATGGCGCCCGGCGCAAACATCGGCGATGGCTACGGCGTGTTTGAAGCGACGCACGGTACGGCGCCCAAATATGCCGACAAAGACGTCATTAATCCGAGCTCGGTGATGCTCTCGGGCGCCATGATGTTTGACTACATGGGATGGAAGGAAGCGGCGCAACTCATCGAAAGCGCCATCGAATACACCATCGGCCAGAAACGCGTCACTTATGACCTCGAGCGCCTGATGGAAGGCGCCAAAAAATTGCGCACCTCCGAAT